>Ga0181524_10000537_pt1 | contig 45710 bp, 28 predicted proteins | sample PEATcosm2014_Bin_34_FD_119761 | JGI IMG/M metagenome (GOLD analysis project Ga0181524, IMG submission 119761) | Peatland microbial communities from MTU Mesocosm Facility, Houghton, MI, USA - PEATcosm2014_Bin05_60_metaG | ecosystem: Environmental > Terrestrial > Soil > Wetlands > Peat | place... | reverse complement strand
TGTTGTATCGCTCGACGCACCGCCTCTGTCGTGCGGGCGCTCCCGTGGAGAACCTGGCCCATAGCGCATCCTTCCATTCACTGGACAAGATTGCACCATCAAACCACGGGATCAAACATCTAATTTACGATTCCAGCACGTCGAGCGCGCCGGCGGCGTTCTTCACCGCCATGAACTATTGCGTGCAATATCTTGATAGTTTGATAACGAACAATATAACCGTGAATATCGACGTGGGTTGGGGAGAGGTCGGTGGTGCAAGCATCGCCGCCGGCGACGACGGCCAAGGTGGCCCGGAAGGGATAATATTATCCTACGCGCAATTGAAGGCCGATCTTCTCGCGCACTCCAACTCCGCCGCCGACGCCAGCGCCTACGCCAATCTGCCGAACACGGACATCAGCAACGGCGCCGGCTTCCTCGTCGCGGGGGCGGAAGCGAAGGCCTGGGGCCTGATCTCGGCGACGGGAACCGAACTCGACGGCGTTGTCGGATTCGACAGTTCGACGGCTTGGAACTTCAGCACGAGCAATTTGGCCGTCGCGGGGGAGTATGGTTTTGTCAGCGTCGCCCTGCAGGAATTGACCCACGTCTTGGGCCGGTCCATCGGCCTGACCGCCGACCAGCCCCTTACAGTGTTGAATTTATTTAAATATGCGTCGCCCGGAAATATCCAAACAGAGGTTGGAGGGGCATCCTATTTTTCGATCAACGGCGGCGCGACCAATCTCGCCAATTTCGCCACCACGAGCGATTATAGCGATTGGTCGGCGACCATGCCGAACGACGCGTTCGACGCCTTCTTCTCCCCCGGAACCGCCTACACGATTTCCCCGACCGACATCACCGTGCTGAACGTGCTGGGCTTCGGCGTCAACAGCTCGATGCTCGGCGGAATGGGCGGCGCGCCCAGCGTGACCGCCGTGACCGACGGCGCCTCCTCGGAAGTCGGCATCGGCCATGTCGTCACCATCACGCTGAACGCCTCCGCGACGGAGACCGTGACGGGAACGCCGACCCTGCAGCTCAATGACAATGAAGTCGCGACCTATGTCGGCGGGTCGGGGACCAATACGCTGCAATTTTCATATGTGGTCCAGCCCGGCGACAACACCGCCGATCTTCAGGTGACCGGGCTCAACCTGCCGGGCGGGGCGACGATCCACGATGCGAGCGGAAACGCCTTCTCGACCGCCGTGACCGCCGACCTCGGCGTTCAGGTCGTCACGCTGGTGACCAATCTGCAGACGAGCGAGGATCATCTCGTCTATCTATTGTATCAGGCGACCTATGACCGCATGCCCGATTACCCCGGCTTCGAATATTGGGCCGGCCAAGCCGACGCGCGGCACTTGAGCGCCACGCAGCTCGCCGACGTATTCATGGCGGCGCCGGAATTCACCGCCAAATTCGGCGCGAACCCCAGCAACGACGCCTTCGTGACGGAGCTTTACGCCAATGTGCTGGGCCGGACGCCCGACGCTGGCGGCCTCGCCTATTGGGAGGCGCAAGCCAATTCCGGAATGGCGCGCGACCAGCTGCTGGCCGCTTTCGCGATCTCCGCCGAAAATCTCACGCTCACCGCCCCTCACACCGCCAATGGCTATTGGCTGAGTTGAGCTGCGGTTTCGAGCGCGGCGACCAGCGTTTCGCTCGAAAAAACATGTTGATAAAACATCGGCGGCGCCGGCGGGATTTTCGGACGGCCCACCGCGACGACGATTCGCGCTGTCGATTCGGTCATGCATAATGCATACAAGCTATTGATATCATTTTGATATTCGGCTCTCGCACGCCCCGATAGGGGCCCGTCGGATCGCCCACCCCCGCGCGAGGGCGTTGGAAGCCCCCGTGGGGGGCTCCCAAATTCGACCTGCCGCCACAAAAAAATTCAGCGCCGCTGACAATGTTTTTTTATTGATGTCAATCAAGCGCCGCAGCGGGCGGCGGCAACGGAAAAGCGGACATTTTTAATTATATATCAACTCCTTAGATGGATGGCCCGGCGACATCAGACCGTCCCTGCGGCTCCCCTTGGTTTAAACAATATTAAAGATGGGCGGAGAATCCTGCATTGCAAGGGTTGGCGGGGTGTGGAATTTCCTTTACATGTGTCGCCGCGGGCCTCGCAGGGGGCATGGCACCGGGTATTTATCTCACCGAAGTAGCGGCTTGGGCATCAAGCTCAAATTCGAGGACAGCACTCATGACCGATTACACCTCACAAATCGACGCTTGGTATCAAGCCATTCAATATCGCACCCCTCCGGCGTCCGAGCTCGCTCAATTCAACGCGCAGCTGCAGGCCGGCATTATCACGACGGGCCAAGCGGTCTCGCAGATCGAGGCTTCGTTCTACACGCAGACTTATGTCGATCCGATCATCCGTGAATATCAGGCCGCTTTCGGCCGCGTTCCGGATCAGGCCGGCGCCGCCTATTGGGTCGGCACGTTCGCGGCCAACCCGTCCGCTCTGTCCGCGCTGAGCATCATTTTCGCCAATTCGGCCGAGTTCAACCTGAATTACGGGGCCAGCGCCACGACGCCGGCGAACTCCACTCTCGTCACCGCGCTCTACACCAACATCCTCGGCCGCGCGCCGGACGCCGCCGGCCTCGCCTATTGGTCGAGCCAGCCGCTAACCGCCTCGCAGTTGCTGCAGGCCTTCGCGCAATCGGCGGAATTCATCGTCGACACCGGCCCCTACGTCGTCCAATTTCAGAACGCGGAAGTCACCAACACCGAGCCGACCAGCGGCTCACTGTATAACCAAGCGATCCCGGGCGGCGTCTACACCTACAACATCACCTACGGCGCGCCGACCAGCTTCACGATCTCTGGCATTCTCGGCGGCGTGCCGGTCACCGGCACGGTCGCCGGAGGCCCGACGGGGCCGATCAGCAGCACCGAGGCGGCGAGCAATTCCAACGTCACCGTCAATGCGGTTTTGGGGTTGAACAACTTCCAGAGCATCGTCTTTACCGGCATCAACAATGTGTTGAACGCCGACTACACCACCGGCGGCTCCTCCACCAACTCCACCTTCCCCGGCTCCAACTTCACGCAATCGGGCTTGAACATTCGGGGCGTCCAGACCTGGAACATTCAAGCCGACGCGGGAACCTACGCGGGCAACAGCGAATACGCTACCGGCCAGACCATCAGCTTCACGGGCGACGCGGCGCAGGGCAATGTCATCAGCGGCCTCCAGACCGTGAATTTCAACGATAACAGCGGTATCACCTCGCTGCTGATCGGCGACAATTCCGAGCCGGTCCAGGAGCCCCTTGGCGCCAATGGCTTCGCGATCAATGTCTCCAACGCGGTCGGCACCGGCTGGAACGGCGTGGACGTCGACATCGCGGCGCAGGCCTTCACCGGCAAGGACACGATCCACGTCGGCGCCTATATCGTCGGCGGCTTCCCGCAGTTCAATGGCAGCTACAACGTTCCGGCCCTTGAACTCGTCGCGGCCCACGACGGCGACGACTACAACCCGAACTGGGCCGGCTGGCAGGATGTCGCTTTCGGCATCGCGGCTGGCGCTTCGGCCAGCAGCCTGACCACCTTGAACGGCGTGACGCTTCCGCCGACCGGGGCTGTCGGTTTCCAGAACTGGGTGATCGCTTCGACCGGCGCCAAGTCGGTTGGCTCGGTGAACGTCCTCGCCCTCGGCAATGAAGGTTCGTGGAACGCTCAGACGATCACCCTGACCGACGACGGCTCAACCACCTTCCTCTTCGCGACGGCGCTCAGCGACAGCCTGTCGACCGATTGGCAGAATATCGCCACCGTCGATCTCAGCGGAACGTCCGGCCAGGTGGTGATCACCGGCGCCGAGACCGACGCCCAGATCGCCGCCGCCAATGGCCTTGGCAGCGAAGGCGCGACCTTCGTGGGTGACGGCGGTGGCGGCTTGCTCACCTCCGACACCTCCGCGCTCGTCACGATCAAGGGCGGCACGGGCAACAGCTTCTATGACCTGTCGAGCCTGACCGTCGCGGCGGCCACCAATTCGAAGGCGAGCTTCCAGGGCGGCACCAGCACCAAGGGCAACAGCGAAGTTTCGTTCAACAACGCCGTTTTCACCGCTGGCAAACAAGTCAACATCTCGAACATTCAGGTGCTCGACGACACCGGCAACCCAGTCGCCATCGGCTCCAGCCTCATCAACGGCCAGGGCGGCATCATCAACATGGCGGACTTCGCCACCTTGGCGCCGCTCAACACCAATTATGATCTGCTGTCGGGTCCGCTCGGCAATCTGATCGGCGGCTCGATCTTCCAGTCGGCCATTTTCGCCTTTAACGGCGACGGGACTAGCACCGACATCGCGCCGGCCGGCTACCAGCTGCTGCAGCTGCTCAACGCCGATGGCAGCACGGAAAATGTGCTGACCTCCGACCTCAGCATCCTTGACGGCTTCGTTAACTTCGCCGTCAACATGATCGACGTGGCCGACGGATCGATTGGCAAGATAGTCACGGATGGTTACACCCCCCTCTACGGCTTGGGCGGTTACACAATCAGGACGGACCCCAACGCTCCCGGCATCGACCCATTCGCCGCTGGCAACGCCATTTTCGTCACGAACGACACGTGGGATCTCTACTCGTATCCGCTGACGACGTTGACCGGCCACGACATCACCATCTTCCAGCAGGCGCCGGGCTTCAACGTCAACGTCCAGAGCCATTTGAAGCTGTGGCTCGCCGACGAAGGCGTCAATGTCTATAAAACCACTTACACGGATGGCGGGAAGGGCGTGGCTCCCACGACTACCAACACCCTGGTCGGCACGATCTTCGACGCCCCGCAGGTCGTCATCGACAACTATACGACGGTGGACATCTACCTGCCCAACGAGAGCGTCAAGAGCCCCAACCCGCAGGGTGATCCGGCGTTGCAGAACTGGGTCGTTCTCGGTTCGCAGCAGCCGACCACGGCAAATGGCTTTGTCGGCGGCTTCATTGACCAGCCGATCGTCACCGTGCCGTTGACCACCGGCCCCGGCCTCCCTCCGGGCATCGTCGGCTCGCTCTTCGCCGAAGTGAACTTCTTCGACAACACCGTTGACAATGGCGGGTCGCCTCCCGGCGGCGCCGACAATCTGGTGCTGGGCTTCACCAACTTCACCGCCGACCTTGCTCCGCTGTCCTCGATAGCCTTGCATGATCCGACGGGCAGCATCGGCAACACCACCGTTACGATCGACGCCACCAGCCCGACGGCCATCTTCGACTGGGGCCATGGAAGTTTCGAGATTGGCGCCACCAACGCGGTTGTGTTGTTCGCGCAGAACACCTCGCACTTGATCATGGACCTTCCGGGCGTGCCGCAATATATCGGCACCAATGGGCTCTCCGCGGCGCATGGGATCGTCGTTGCCGGGTCGCTCACCGGTCAGAACCTCATCCAGGGTTCGATCGGTGTGAATGATTTCGACACCAACGGGCACCTTCCTCCGGCCCCCGGCACCCCGACGGGCGGTGACAATGGCGTGTTGATCGGCGAGGCTCCGCTCCAGCTCTACCACATCGGCAATGACTACCTCACTGGCGGCGGCGTCAACCTGGCCGCCGGTGCCAAGAACCTGGTCGGCAACACGGGCGACAACTTCTTCCCGGAGGGCGGCATTGATACCGTCGCCCTGGCGCCTGACCACGGTGGCACCGGCGTCTATGACACCGTGTGGGTGGCGCAGATCGACGTGTCGTCAATCGTAAGCGCCCCAACCAGCGGAGCCCCCGTCGGCGGCGTTCTGCCGCACTATATCTACGGCCAGGCGGTCACGGATATTGTCGGTGGCGCCGAGGTCTACGTGGACGGCTATGGCCCTGGCGTCGGCGGGACTGTCGGATCGTCCGGCATCACCGGCAGCACCACCAGCCTACTGACGGTGACCGGGTTCAATGAGGGGAGCACCAACAGCACTGGCGACGTCCTGACCTTCAATCCGAATGATTGGGCGTTTGGCGCGCTTACAAAGCCGGCAGGCGTTACCTTAGATAACGGCTTGGTGGATGCGTTCACCGGCGTCAGGATCGCCACGACAACAAGCCCGATTTGGGCGCACGAGAGCGCGGTGGCTGGGGCGTCTGGCGGAAACGTTCTGGCGGCGTCAACAACCCTCGTGATCGATGAGAACCTAGGATATCATAGCGCGTCGCAGCTTGTCGGAGGGTTGACGAACGCGCTCAATGCCCCCATCGCCGGCCTAACGATCGGCGCGAACACCACGGAGCATATCCTCGTCGCCTATCAGAACGCTAACTTTAACCCCAACCCTGGCGAGGTGACCATCGCCGACGTAACGATCACCAACACCGGCGCCGCCTACGCCGGCAACGGCAGCACCGCCAGCAACCACATAACGGTTAGCGCGGTTGACATGGTGAATATCGTCGGAACGGCCTTGAACCCGGTGACGCTCGGCAGCCTGAACTCGCACGACATTCAGTTCCTGCACACCTAAGGCCTCGACCAGCGCCCTCGGATCATCCCGGGGGCGCCCCTCAACAGATTTGCGGCGGGGAGCCAAAACTCCCCGCCGTTTTCGTCACAAGGCGGACGCGAACGCGGCGCCGCGCCATTTCACGACAGAGGAAAAGAAGCAATGTCGGTAATTCTGATCGACGGCCTCAAGACGGTTGGTTTCCACAACGGCATTCTGCGCATCGAATGCATCGAGGCCGGCCCGAACGGCGAGGAGCGGTCCTCGGGCACGCTGCTGATACCCGGCAATCAGGCTGGGCAGGTGCTAAAGTCGCTGGTCGAGGCGACGCAGCAACTCGAAAAGCGCCTGCGAGAGCAGCAGCAACCCGCCGCCGCCCCCACCGCAGGCAACGCCTGAGCTTCTCCACGCCCGCGTCCAAGCTTTCGGTCGCGGGCGCCGTACGAAACCTTCGCGGCGCTTTCGCGCGTTACGGGCCAGTGTCGCTTGGGATGGCGCGGCGGCGCTGATCATACGCTGACATGCGCGGTTTTGCGCGTTCGCGCATGATTTCGTGCCCCTTATGCGCGAAAATGCGCGCGACGCGCATCGCCGACCTTTCGCCAGCGCCGAATATAGCTTGGTTTAAATCTTGTCTCTATAAATTCCCGCCGACATTTGCGAAGCGCTTTTTAGTTGCGTCTCAATATCCACGCTAATGACCAAACCACGCCTCACTGCGCATGGGCGATAATATTACTCAAGAACTGTACCTGTCCAACGATCGAGATCGAACTTCCGTCGGTGAAGGTCATCGAGACACTCTCGAGATGCGCCGCCTTGCTGGTGACGTCGGCGGCATTGTAGAAAAGATAATGGTCGTTCGAATAATACACGCCAAGAGCCGGCGTATCCACCATGAACAAATCCAATGTCTTAAGGAAAACCGTGCTCGTTATCGCTTCCGTCGAACTCGTCGTGGAAACGATTGCATTTCCAGTGGTGATGTCCACGGGTGTGGGGGCCGATACCGTGCTCGGGGTCGTGGAGGTGGTCGGCGTCGTCGCGCTTGCATGGTTATTCGTGGAGGAAGACGCATCTGTCGTTACTTGCTTGACGGAAGCAAGCAATCCCGTGGAATCCGTGGATATTGACGTCGCCTGATGCAGATCGATAAATATATTATTGCCCGCCAGAAAATTGTCGGCATTGCCCACTTGCGTCGCGACACTGGCAAGGGGAGTGACACTTGTCAGTCCAGTAGGCAATTGATAGATAATCGTGCCATTTTCATAAAAACTGTTGCCTTGTAAACCGTTCAATTCACTTGTGCTAGCGTTGACATGCAACACGCCGGCAATCTGCGTGGACGAGGTCTCGGTCCCCACGGTCGAAGCCGCCGCCGATTTCTGCGCGAGGAAGCCAGCTTCATTGTTAAAGCTGCTCGCGACGGGAGACATATTATTGTCTTTAATGAACAAATACGCATGTTCCGAAGAATTGCCGGGATGCGTGGATGAAATGCCGTTTAAATCCGTCGTCAACTTCAGCGCGGAAGAAACAACATCGCCAAATCCGGCCGAACTGGACGCCAGCGGTTGCGTCACGACAGTCGCGGCCTGGTCGTTCGCGGCGATTTCGAACCCATCGGAATTCAGATGGACAATCGGCTGATGGTGGGAAGCAACGCCGTAACCATCGCTCTCGCCGTCGTACCACCACGGCTCGGACGGAAAGAAGGCCGCGCTGGTTTTCGTTTGCGACAGGGACTGATCCGCGTCGGCGGCCAAGGCTGCGGAGGCCGCGACAATCAGCAATTGGCTCATGTTCTGGGCCAATTCCAATTTATCGTCGATCGTGGAAAGCGACACGCTGTCGCCCTCCAACGCGAATTTACGCCCGTTATGGGTGATGGCGTCGCTGGAGCCGTCCGCCGTCTTCGGCGCGGCGTCTTTGCGCAACTCGTCGGCCCGCGCTTCTCCCGGCGATTTGAAAAAAGCGGTTCCCACCACGATCACGAGCAGTGCGGCGGGGTGCATGAATATATTCGACTTTTGCTCCTTGTTGACGGGCGCGAGCTTGTGACGCGAGATCAGATCCTGCACCATGGAGCGGAAGTCTAGCCCGCGCGCGACGCCTTTGTAGGCGGGACTCGCGATAATATATTGGCCGTCGATGCGGGCGAAATGAACGACGGGGTCGCCGCCTTCCTCGCGGCAAAAGACAAACCAGGGATCGCCTTCGTCGGAAACGCCACGATCCGTCGAGATTTTCATCCCGCCCTGAATAAGCGCGCTTTCCACCCGATAAAATTCCGCCAGCTCCTGGGAGGTCCAATCCCTCGAGCGCGGGCGCGACGCAAATAAAAATGCAACATTCTCGGCGGCCATATATTTCCCTCGCCCTTCGGCGTCTTCATTCCTCGAAGAGGATCTCGAAAGTGACAGGATCATAATATTTGAGAATATTTTTAACAAATTGCCGCGGAGCGACGCCTAAGGCGTCCGCCCAGGCGTGATAGCAATCCGGCGGAACCCGCCCGCGCCCGTTTTCAAGCTGGGATACGAATGTGTAGTAGTCCATTTTGACGAGGCTCGCGAGCTCCCGCTGCGACAGACCGGCCTTCTCGCGCAATTCACGAAGCCAGCGGCCGCCTTCGCGCCGTCGTTCCAAAACATCGTGATTTGCGAGCCTCTGAGGATTCCCATACATCGAATACCCCCTGCCCTTCTTATTCTAAGGCGATTCGACTCACACAGCCATGGCCGCAACCGTAACAGCTACATAACACAATTTTAGAACTTTTGCCGAAAAAAGAAGGCGCTAGCCCGAGGTTTCGATCGGTCGCGGCGGATTCGCCTGGGTAAGGGGCGAGTCCAAGGGCAAGATCATGAAGTAAAACATGTTTCGCGGCGGACGCCGCGCGCGCGCCGTCACGGCATCGCGCGCACGCCGTCGTGGATCGGAATAGCGCTTAAGCCTTCGCCGACTTTCAGGTCGCCAAGGGTGCGAAATTGCAAGGTCAGCAAAAAGGTCTGATTGCGGGCTGGTTGCCCCGTGCTCACTTCTGGTTGATAAAACGATGAATATCTCAAAGTCGCGGTCATGCATTCATCGTGATAGCCCGCCCCGAGGCCAATCTGCGCGATCGAAAATACGGGCGCCGTGCCGGTGAGATAACTCCCCGTCAACGGGTTGGTGACCGTAAGCGTCTCATAAGTCGACAGGGCGTTATAGAGATAGCGACTCATGTCGAAGGTGACATTGGCGGTCAGAAAGTAATTTTTCGTGATGTCGTAGCGGCCGTCCGCGGAAAGGCCCTGCCGGCGCACATCGAAGCCGATCACCGGCTGCGAGGCGTAATTGGCGTATTGAACGTTCAGCGTGATCGGATCGAGCCGCCACGAGGCCCCGAGATCGAGACGGCGCGCCTGTAGCGAATCCTTGTCGAACCGACCCTTGGCGACAAAGGTGATTTTCGAGTTGGGCGCGAAAGCGAAACGTCCGACAATATCGGAGGCGCGCGTGTCCAGACCCGAGGAAAGCCCGACATTGGCGGCGTCGGCGGTCGAATAGGAGTTCACGCCGGCGATCTGCACCGACTGTCCGAGCAAGGCGTTCGCGAAAGCCCCATTGGGAAAGGTCATGCTCGCCTGTCCGCCGTAATTGACGCGCGTGCCGGTCTCATAGCGGTCGTAGCCCGAAAATTTGCTCCATTCGAACAGGTTGGTGTCGTCGAAGACGAGACTCTGCGCGTCCATGTTGACGAGCGAGGGGACGGAGGACTCGTTGGGCCGCGCCACCACCTGCCCGATCGGCTCGATCAGCAGGCTTCCAAATTCGCCGACGCGCGCCAACAACGGGAAACGCCACTCCGCGCCAAAGCCCGGCAACGCCTGGCCTCGAACCACCTGGTCGGACTTCAAGAACAGGTTCTGCGCGCCATTGGGAATGGGTTGCGCGGAATTATTGAAGGCCAGAAAATCGCCGGTCTGATTGTAATTGAGATAGGAGCCGAAGAACCGCGCGAAGGCGAAGGGCGTCCACACGCCGCCGATGGGATCGATGAATTTTTCCTTCCAGGCGGCGCTAGCCGTCGCATGTTGATAGTCGCCGCCGACGCCGCGCAACAGACAGGTGCTCTTGTAGGGGTCGGACGCCGGCGAGTAGATCTGGCAGACGGTGTAGAGGCCGCTGTTCACGTCGAGCGTGCGCGGCTGGACCGATTCGTAATTGGCGATGCTGGCCGAGGTGCTGGTGAAATTCGCGTCGACCTCGATCTGGCCGCCAAGGCCAAACGCCTTGGCCGGATTGACGTCGAAGACGCGGTTGTAATCGGTGATCGGATGCGTGATCGGCTGCTGCTTTTGCACGTCGTTGGGCGACAGCGCCTGGAAATAGAAGCCGCGCGTGTCGAAATAGCTGCGATCGCCCTGCCCCGTCAGATAGGCCGTCGAGGAGGATTCGCGGAAGAAGTAGTTCTCGTTCAGGCCGACGTAGCGCCTGTAATCTTGCAAAAAGTAGCGGTCGGACAGGGCCGTCACGTCCCAGCCGTATTTCCACTCGTCGTTGATCGTGAATTGCCCGGTGCTACGCGCCTCGCCTCGCCAACTCCGATCGCCCGCCCCCGCCGGCGGCGCCGCGAACACCGATTTGTCGCCGACATGCGTGCCTTCGAGATGGATCATATAATTGCCGGTCTCGAAACGCTGGCGGAACTCCCCGCTGAGAAACGGCCCCTGCTTCGAAAAATAGGTCGGCGTGATCGTCAGATCCTTGTCGGGCGCGATTTCCCAAAAAAACGGAAGGCCGACGCCCATTCCCAGCGTGTTGACGCCGTAGTTCAGTTCGGGGACCAAAAAGCCGGTCTGCCGCTTTTTGGTGGGGTCGGGCCCGGACAGGAACGGAAAATAGGCGATCGGCATTCCCATCAGCTCGAAAGTCGCGTCTTCGTAATAGACGACCTTCTCGACCTCGTCGCGAATGATCCTCTTGGCGTTGAGCTGCCACATGCGCGGCTTCGTCGGATCGTCCTTGCAGGCGTCGCAGGCGGTGTAGGAGCCCTTGTCGAACACCATGGAATCGCCGCCGGACCGCTCGCCGCGGGGCGCGCTGAAATGGGTGTTGTCGGGCGTGTCGGCCTGCAGACTCTCGATAAATCCGTTCTTGAAATCGTCGGTGAAATCAAATCGCTCGGCATGGATCACCGATCCATCCCTTTCGGTCAGCGTCGCGTGCCCCTCCGCGAAAACACGCGCGGTCTTGCGATCATAGACCACATGGTCCGCTCGCAGGAAACGGCCATTGTAATAAATCTGCACGTCGCCATTGGCCGTGACGGTATCCTTGTTCTCGTCGTTGACGAGTTCCTTGGCCTCGACCACCATGCGCGCCGGCGGCGCATTGTCCGACGGCGCGGCCCATGCCGGGGGCGCCGACGCGATCGGCGCGGCGAGCAACGCCATGCCAAAGACCATGCCCAGCACAAGGGTGGATAAGGCCGAACGGCCGCGCGCGTCAGGCGCTGGCGCGATGAAGGGCGCGCCGCGCATCAGGCGAGGATCGCGCGCTGCGTCGTCGATGCGGCGGGCGTCCATCGGACTTGCCTCGAAGCCATTGGCGTCGACATCCCATCGTCCCGGGCGCCAAACCGCTGGCCGCCAAGCCATTCGTCACGAAGCCATTCGCCACTAAGCCGCCCGCCCCGGCACATCGACGAGGAAAATTCCTTATCCAGCGAAGCCGTCGCCCTGTCGTGTCGCATATGTCCTTACTCTACCCGTTTCCGACCACTGGAAACCCATGATGATCGACGCCGATGAAAACAACAGACGCGGCTCCCGACTCCCTATCCCCGACATATTGAACACGCGCCATTTATACAGCATTCGCTTACTATTCAAACAATGAGCGATTTTTATGTTTTTTATTCGTTTCCGGTCGAACGACATCCGCGGCGGGCGGGCTTATCGCCCCGTCCCGCGCGCTCGGCGCGACGGCGCTCCCGATAAGATAGCTCTCCCGTTGGACCGCCAAGGCCTCGCGAGGGTGAACAGCGGTCATGAATGAAGATTTCCCTGGCGGCTTTCGGCGCGAAACACTAACTCGGAAAGCCCGGAATCGCAATCCGCTCCGGCCGCGACAGGACCGCCGAAAAGAGAATCGCCGCGCGGCGCGAACAGGTTTTTGTCGCGCGGCGACGCGTCGAAAGCCCGCGCGCCATTTTGTCGAAAACGCGCGCCGGCGCAGGGAAAATGACTGCCCTCCCGGTCTTGGCCCTAGGCTCCGCGCGCCGTCCCGGCTCTCGGGCCGCGTCGGTTTTGTCGGCTCGGCCGTCTATCACCCACGACAAAAATTCAGGCCGAAGAGGCGCCCGCTTCCTCCCAAGTTTGTCGTAAATTTTGTCGCGACCGTCTATCGCCCACGACAAACCGTCGATCACCCACGACAAAAATCGTGGAGTGGCGCAAGGCTCGCCGTGCTCGAACTTTGTCGCTGGTTTTTGTCGCGGCCGTCCATCGCCCACATTTGGCCGTCCATCGCCCACAATAACCCGTCTATCGCCCACATTGGACCGTCTATCGCCCACAAAAAACCGTCCATCGCCCACAAAGTGTCTCATAACATCTTGTAATCAAGGGTTGTTCTGGCGCCTAAAACTAGTAAAACTTAGAATAAAACTAGAAAAACAATTTAAAACGTGCCCGACGGCTTCTTTTGATTTTTCGTGACAGCAAGAAAACAAGTCTTCCGAACGAAGGAAAGCCTAACGGCGCTCCTTGCGCAAATCGATCAAATCGTCCTCGCGCACCGACAGACCCTTTTCCTTCAGCGCGTTCAGCACGAAGGCGCGCATCGTCATATCGGCCTCGCTGGCGAGCCGCGCAAGCTGCTTGCGAAGCTCCTTGCGCATGCTGAGCGAGAATTGAATCGCCGGTTCCTCTCGCGCTTTGATCGGCGCCGGCCTTGGAGCCGGAACGTGCCGCGGCGTCGGCGCGACGGCGAGAGCCGGCCTTTGCGTCGGCATCATCGACGCCAAAGCCGAAAGGTCCGTTGTGACGCTGGCGAGATCCTTCTTCCCCATTTCATATTTTCCTATGAAGCTAGTTTTGACGCATGGGGGATTCCGCCAAGACTGGCGATCTCATCGATGAAATTGGCGCATTGGACGCCGGCGAGCCCGGTAGTCGGAACGATCCCTGTGAAGCTCATTTCCTGAAAGGCGACGAGGCGATTGAGCCTCGCCCGCATCAACGGCAGATTCGCCTTGGCGATCTCCCCCTCGACATGCGTGGAAATATTGGTGTTGGGCTGATAGCCCGTCAGGACGACGCGGGCGGCGACCGTCCGCTTCATCATCAGCGACGCGCTCTTGATCAGATTCATGGTTTTAATCGCCTCCACGATATCGGCGCTGGAAGCCTGACAGGGCACGAGGACGAGATCCGCGCAGCCAATGGCGAAGATGGTCGCTTGCGTGGCCGCGCCGGCCGTGTCGATTACGACGATATCATGCGCTTCATGGAGAGACTCGACGAGCGGAACGATCCGCGTTTCGTCGAGTTCGTGTTCAACGGTGATCGGATGCTTGGAAGCGGCCCGCACCCAATCGGTGAGCGTGTGGTTGAAATCGGCGTCGACCGCGGCGACGGGCAGGCCTTGCAGCGCGAGGCGACCGAGGATCAACCTGGCGATTGTCGTCTTCCCCGCCCCGCCCTTCGATGTGGCTATGGTGATGATGCCCATCCCTATGAACCTCGTTTCATGTGTTCCTAGCTTCTAATATAGATATGAATATAAAAAAGCTATGAACATATGAACATATTTTGCGCCCTGGAGAATGCCCTTTTCTTGGCTGCGGTCCGGGTGAGCGCTGAAGGGAGCCAGTTGTTTCCCGCGCGAAAAGCGCGATTTTACATGTTAAAATAGGATCATAGCTACATAGTAATAGATTTACGTAGGTAGCTATGTTAAGCTGTTAATATGAACATATGTCGTTTCGGCGCGACCGGGACTATCCGGATTTTCGTGTATGGCCTGAGCTCGACTTTGCGCATTTTAAGCGGCGAAGCAGAGGGTTTCCGTGAGTCTATTCCAGAGTCCGATGGGAATTTCCACGCTGTCTGGGTCTTGCCGGGACATTGATAAATTCGGCGTGACCCAAAACCGCCTGCGGACGGCGGCGATGACGTCGCTGAAGGTGGACTCGTTCTTGTAATACCACGCGGCGGTGCGAAGGCGCAGGTTCGGGGAGATTTTGGGGTCGGCGTCCCATAGCGTCAGCAGCGAGAATAACCCGAACAAGGCTGGGGTCATTCGGGCGATGGCGGGATCCGACCATTGCCGCTGCCTCTCGACGCCGAGATGCTCGCGGCTTTCCTGAAAGGTAGTCTCCATCGACCATCGACTGACGAACCAGCATAGAAACGTCGCTGGGGCGATTGTGAGATCGGTGCATAGGAATGCTTGCGCATCGCGCACGCCGGTAGGATCGCGCACGACAACCCAACGGATGGGCGCCGGCTTTGATCCGCCATGATACCAGACCGCCGTTCCGGTCACGATTTCCAGAATGCAGCGCGCGTCGTCGCCATACTAATAGGGCATGGTGAGGTGGGTCCAGCGCGTTTTCTTGTCTTTGAGCACGTCGGCGAGCTTTGGCAGGCGGCGCCCCTTTTTCGCCGGTCGCCCCTTTTGGCCGCGCGGGCGTGGCGGCGCCGGTTCGAACAGGCTGGCGTCGAGGCGCAACCTGGCGATGAAGCAGACATGCCGACGCACGGCGGCAATGAGATCGAGCGCGGCGAAACTGGAGTCGGCGACGACGACGATCTTGCGTTTTGGCAGCCATCTGCGGAGCTCGAGGATGGCCTGGCGCGGAAAGTCCGTCAGCTTTTTGTGGGCGGCGCCCATGCGCGACGTCATAGCGTTCGGACGGCGCAAGAATGGTCAGCAATGGCAAGCCCGGGCGTCGCTGCGTCCATGGCACGGGCACCATGGCCATCACGGCGAGCCAGCGCAGCCCGCTGGTCTTGACGAAATGCCCGTGCGAGGAGCGCATGGGATCGCGATAAACGCCGCGCGCGGAAATCTTAGGACCGGCCATCCTAGTTGTCGCCGCGCAAGCCGCCGCTTCACCGAGCTTTGGTCGGCGCGGCCAAGCGGGCCGGGGTCAGTCTCAACAAATGGGTAGCCTCAACACTAGAGCACCTGGCGATCCAGTGATTACTGACACAGCGTGATCACTTTATCACGCTGTCACGTGACTATATGCATCCACAAATTGCCTCAGTCGCGTAGCGCTGGGATAACGGCTTTTTTCCTTGAGCGTGAGCTTGCGGACATCAAAATTAGCCAGGGCATTTTTTGATTGCCAGAAACGCGCGACTCAGGCACGCTTCACTAGTGTCGTCATGAGGTGATTCTTGCCAGTTGCGGTTCGTAAACATTCGGCGTCGAGCATGGCCGCTACTCGCAAGAGGCAGCGCGAGGCTGGATTCTACGAAACGACGGTCTTCGTTCACAACCGTATCAGAGATGCGATTGATAGGGCGATAGCCGAAGGCCGGTTCAAGTCACGGCGTGAGGCCATGGAATATGCGATTCAAACCATATTTCCAGAGCAGGACAGCGAAGCTACGCCGCGCTGACCCCTAAAAAGCAAAACGGCCCCAGCTTTGGCGAGCTGAAGGCCGTTAGTTGACGACTGCGGGAGTCGCCCGATCCGATGGGCAAATCTCCCACAGCCGGAGTTTCGTGTCAACGCAGAATCGTGAGGTTTTGCGCGTGGCGGAGCTATGTTTTTCAGCCAGCGGGCCTTGCTTGTCTGGCAACGGAGACTTGCGCCCTGCGATGGACATGGAGCCTAGCTGATCGGGAGGTTGTCGCGGTCCCAGGAGAGGGGACTATGACCGCTATTGAAATACTGACCGCGATTGGCGGGACGAAATCCCTTGCGACGCTGGACGGGTTCGCCCGCACCGTCTGGCAACGGTGGGGAGCGAAGGAAGTCACGGACGAGCAGGCGCAGGCGCTTGCGGAGGCGATCGAGGCCAGGAAGCGCGAGGTGCGCGGGATCGACACGGTGGCGCGGCGGGCGCCGCATGTGGCGGCGCTGGCGAAAGAGCAGGGGAGGCCGAGCCATTTTCCGCCCAAGCGGCAGGCGGCGCGCTCGCCCGATCGGCAGGCGTCGATCGAGCGGCGGCGGACGCTGGCGGCGTCCGGCCCCATGCCGCCGCGGCTGGCCAGCCAATTCACAACGGGGGAGCTGGCGGTGCTGCGTCTGGTCGCCGACGAGGCGCGGGCCAAGCGGCATTGCACGCTCACCCTGGGGGAGCTCGCGGCCCGCGCGGGCGTCGGAATCACCACGGCCCGCAACGCCATCCACGAGGCGGCCCGCAATGGGTATCTGACCATCGAGGAGCGGCGGCGCGACAAGCGACCCAACCTCTCCAATGTGGTGCGGATCGTCTCGCGCGAATGGCTCCTTTGGATCGAGCGCGGCCGAAGAAATTCGAGCGCAGACCGAGGGAACGCCGAGGCTTCCGCTTCCCAGGGGGGAGGGTCCAAAAAAATGGAGTCCACGGATAAAGGTTCTAAACGAACCTATCGCGGAGACCGCGTTTCACGCGGTCAACATTCCAAAAGCTCACCCCAAAACCGCAGAGAGCGGCTTTTGGGGTGAGACGCTACAGGCGCGGCTATGCCGCGCATTGCCTTTTCGATAAAGTAGTGTGCCGGGAACCGTTCGATATGTCGGAACGGTTCCCGCCGGTTTGAGCGGAGGTTTTCTTTTATCCGCCGAGGCGAGGAACAACTCTCTGTCCATGGTGGCTCGGAGTCCTTTTCATTGCCACCACAATAATGTTTTCGTGTCATCGAACCCGCCTTTGCTCCCGGCGTTTTCGGCGACGACGCTTTTGGATTTTGACAGGTCGCGCCGGCTACCTCTCCCCCGTTTCAAATATCATCGGTATCCGGTCGCACATGAAACGCCGATTTTCGCACGAAAGGCGCAGGGGCAATTTCCAGAGCTTTCGTCTCGGCTTGATTGTCTTTACGCGCGGCTTGCGCAGGCTCGGCTTCATGCTTTGCATGCGATGAGCTTGCGGTTTTGACGACAGCCCGCTTTGGCTTTGCTTTTGTCGTCTCTCTTGGCTTTGTTGCGCTAAGCCCAGCATCTTTCAGATGACTTCTTAATGTCGGAACGGAAATTGGCAGCCCTTCGGCTTTTAGAGCCGCGCACAGCTCGACCCATGAATAGCCATTTTTTCGAAGGTCCAGAATTTGCGGCCGGAGGAACTCGACGGTTCCCGCGATGGAGCGTTTTGGCTGTTTTGTTGGTAACGCGGAAAGTTTTTCGGCGATCTCTTTTAGCTTTTCATCGGTCATCATCTATTTTCACACTTTTGTTTTCGGCCTATTTTCTCTCAGTTATCTTAGCGGCGGTTTTTGTATTTTCGTGATGTTTTGAAAGGTTAATGTTATTATTATGGCAGGATAGGCGATATGTATGACATATCGCTGGTGTGCCCTCGCCGGGCGGGCTAGAGTGGGGGTAGGCGGTTTTCCCTTCGGGCAAAGCGGACCTTTGTGCGCAGGCCAGGGAGACGCCATTCCATGAGCGCCCGATGAACCAAGCCAAGCGGAAGCCGCGCAACAAAACGGTCGTGCTGAGCGTGCGCCTGTCGGAGGAAGAGCAGGCTTTTTTCTCGGGTTTTTGCGCGCAGCAGGGGCTGACGTTGAGCGAGGCGGCGCGGCGTCTGATCCGCGAGGCGGCGCTTTTGGGTCCGACATTTTCAGGCGAGGCGCGCGGGGAAATCGTGGCGCTGACGCGCGAAGTTCGGGCGATCGGCGGCAACCTCAATCAGACCGTGCGGCACATCAACGCCGGCAACATCGTTCAAGGCGAGGACGTGAAGGATTGGCTGACGAGCGCGCGCGACGTGATCGTGGAGCTGGACGACCAATATAAATCGCTGTGTCGACGGGCGCACGAGCGGGCGAAACAAGCCGTCGGCAAGGGCGCGTCGTGAACAGTCTGGACATTTTCGAAATGAAGATTCTTGGCGTTCTCGGGCGGCAAAGGCGCATGGCGGGGAATTTTCTGGAGCGCGCCGCGCTGCTTGCCGCCGCGCCGGCGAAGGCGTCCTCCGACGCGGCTTTTCGCGGGCCGCTTGCGTCTTCCGGGGCGGGCGCGCCGGGAGGCGCGAACCAATCCAGTCTCGCGGAACAGGAATGGAAATTTGCGCACGCTGGAGTTGTGGTCAGCGGCGTGGGCAGTTTGGCGAGGAGTAGGAGCGCGTCCTCTCGCTTGTCTCACTTGTCTCGTTTGGCGCGCGCGGGGTCGGCGCCGGGAGCCGGCGGTTCGGTTTCGCGTTCGTCGCGCTCGGCGAAGGCGGGTCTCGCCACCGGGTCGCAAGCCGCCGTGGTGAAGCTGGCGAGTTTTGGCGCGGGGAGCGTTCGCGCCGGCGCCCTCTTAAATTATCAGAGCGACAAGGGCGAATTGGCGCTGGAGCGGGAAGACGGCACGCTGGTGTTTGGAAAAGAGGCGGTCGACGATCTCGCGACGGAATGGCGCGGCGAAGAGGGCGCGCGAGAGCCGTCGAACGACGTGCTTTCGTTCACGCTGGCGCTTTCGGAAGCGGCGACCTCCGAGCAGGTCCGGGAAGCGCTTGGCGTCGCCCTCGAAGGTCACGCTTTCGCGTGGCGCATGGAGGAGAGCCAGGCTTCTGTCGTGATGGTCGCCGCCAGCGCGGAGCGGAACGAGAGCGGTCGGCTGGAGCGGATTTACGCCAACGAGAAATCGCTTGTCCGGCTTCACGAGAAAATCGACGGCGCGCTGAATATGTCGACGAGTCGGAGCGAGGAGCGCTGGACGCATGGCGTCGAAGGGGCGAGATCCGAACTGGCCAATCTCACAAAGGCCGGCGAAATCGCCGCCAAAACATCCGGCGGACTCGCCATCGACGAGGCGGCGAGCCTGCTGTTTCGACAGAAAACCCGCATCAATTCCGCCGCCAGGCCGAAGGGGTTTAATCCGAACCTCGAATTGGCGAAGTCCTGGGAGCGCGGGATGCGCTCGCAAGGCCAGCGCGACTTCGCGCATATTATCCTGAGCGCGAAACCGGGAACCGACAAAGAGGCGTTCATGGACGCCGCCCGCGCCACCCTGGCGAAGGAGTTTTCGGGTCACGAATATGTTTTCGTGATGCACACGAACCGGCGGCACATTCATGTTCACGCCGCTGTCCGGCTGACCCATGCCGAGGGTCAAAAGCTCAATCCGCGCATCGCGGATTTTGGCCGCTGGCGCGAGACGCTGGCCGAGGAAGCCCGCGAGCGAAAGATTCCGATGGAGGCGGTTCGGCGCTTCGACCAGGCCCATGCCCCCGGCTACAAGCTCAAAGACATCAGAATGGTGGAGCGGGGCGTCGCGCCGGAGGGCGTCCGGCGCCGTGTCGCGCGGGTCAAGAACAAGGAGATTTTTCGCCCGATGCGGGAGGAAGGCCGCGCGCATGCCCGCGCGGCCGCCCAGCAATGGACGGATCTTGGCGAGCGTCAAAAAAGCTTTGGGGAATTGCCGCCGCTCGCCCCCGGCACCATGCGGCTTTACCGGGCCGAGCCCGCCGCCGCCGTCGCGGACTCACACAAGACGATGATTTTCACCAGCGAGCGCGCGACCGCCGAAGGGGTCGCGCAACAGGTCTCCAGCCGCCTTGTCTTCCTCGACGTTCCGGCGGCTCGCGTCGCCGAGGTTTCGCCCGCTCGAAACAGCAACGAAAATATGTATGCGGTTCCGAACGCGCTTGGTTCTTCGAGCCAGGCGCTGGACCGGATCGACGGCGCCGCGATCTTTCCGTTTCAGCGACGGGCGGAGGCGGCGCTTGAGCCGGTCTCGCATTGGGAGAATTCTGGCGAGAGGGTCAGGCGCGGGGACAAGGCTCCTTCCAGGAGGAGCGTCGAGACAATGACCGAGACCCGCGAGGACATGGTCGCGACTTTAACGAGAATCAGCGACCTGTTGCCCGATGGCGAGGAAAAAGCGGCGTTCGAAATAGAGCGCCGCAGGCTTGTCGAACTCAGCCAGGAAATCATCGCCTCGCAAGCGAAACTCGAAGCAAATACCGCCCGTCACGCCGCCGAGCGCGACACGAAAATCACCAAGCCGGAAGCGCACGAGCGCGTTCAGGAATCGAGCAGCCCCATTGAGCCGCGAAAGGCGAGTTTGGACCATGGCCAACCCGCCTTCGACCCCAAGGCCGTCCCGCCCGACAGCGCGTCGCAAGGCGAGGATTCGCAATCGCGAAGCCGCGCGCCGCAACGGGTTCTTTCCCAAGAGGAGGAGAAACAGCATCAGCGCGACATTGCGAACCGTGACGCTTTTCGGCGGCGAGAGGCGCTGAAGACCGCGGGCCACCCCAAGCAACAGCTCACTCCCGAGCAGGAGGCCCGCCAACAGCTCGCCATTGCGAACCGTGACGCCTTCCTGCAGCGGGAGGCGCAGAAGAGCGTTGCCCGCCCCGATCACCAGCGCGTCCTCTCGCAAGAGGAGGAGGAGCGGCATCAGCGCGCCGTTGCGAGCCTCTCACCGGAGGAAAAGGAACAGCACCAGCGCGACATCGAGAACCGTGAAAGATTTCTCCAAAAGCAGCGTGAGAAAACGGAAGACGAGTCGGAAGGCGAGAGCATGTAGAGGGCAGCGCAAGGGGTGTAATTTTTTGTACGCCAATTTTGACAGATGTGTCCAAACCAAACACGAAATTCAGGACAGTCCCACGCGACCTCGCGCGCCCCAGCCCTTGCCGACCCGCCCTATCTCGACCGAGGCCGTGCGGCCAAAACGGCCTTCGCGCGAACGATTCGCTTTATGTTAACCGTCGCATTCGCGGAGTGGAAAGTGCGGCGGCGGTCGAAAGCCCTCACGCCAGTCCAGGCCTCATCGTTGGGCTCATAAAAACTGGCCCCGTGAATTCATCGTCCTCAACCGGCGGCGAGCTGAACTTGTCGCGGGCGACCTCGAAGTTGCGCAACGCTCTTGCGTGATATACGAGCTATCGAGTCCGCTCGCCAAAGCAGAGAAGCCGGCGCCTTGCGCGGTAAATGGAAGCGCGCGACGAAGTAGGGCCGCCATGTGCGAGTTTTGGTCAAAGACGATAAATAAATCGCGCGGAATCTAACAGATGCTATTTATTTCCAAAGAATTCTTGGAAGTCTTTCTGCCATGCGTGATACTCGCCTTTTATCTGTGCCAGGCGTTCAGATCATGGCTCGGCGTTCTGGTTCTGCTTTCGGCCTCTTTGATTTTTTGCGCGAATAATGGCGTTTGGCAGGTCGCGCTTCTCGCGGCCTCGATTTTGTTCAATTTCAGCACCGGTCTCGCTCTCACAAAGATACAAAAAGAGCGCGCGGCCGTCAGAAAGGCGGCCTTGCTTGGCGGCGTCGGCGTTAATCTGTTGGCGCTTGGCTACTTTAAATACGCCGGCTTCCTGGTGTCGATCTTGAACTCAGCCTTCGCCGCCGGCCTGACGGAGCCACACATAACGCTTCCCGTGGGCGTCTCGTTTTATACATTCACCCAAATAGCTTTTCTCGCCGACGTCCATGCGGGACGCGGTCCGCGCGAGCCCTCGCTTTGGACCTACGCTTTGTTCGTGACCTATTTTCCGCATGTGGTCGCCGGACCGATCATTCATTGGCGGGAGATGATGCCTCAATTCGAGGCCATCGCCTTGAACGCGCGGAGCATCTATTTCAATTCCGAGCACCGCGCCAATATTTGCCGCGGCGCCACGCTGCTCGGCATCGGGCTGGCGAAAAAACTTCTTATCGCCGATCAGCTCGCGCCCTTTGTCGAACGCGGCTACGCCGCGGCGGCGAATATAGGCTGCGCCGACGCGTGGCTTCTTAGCCTCTCTTACACGTTTCAGCTTTATTTCGATTTTTCCGGCTACACCGACATGGCGATTGGCATGTCGCTAATATTTGGCGTCCAATTGCCGTTCAACTTCAACGCCCCATACCGCGCCGTTTCGATTCAGGATTTTTGGCGGCGCTGGCACATGACCCTATCCCGTTGGTTGCGGGACTATGTCTTCATTCCGATGGGAGGAAGCCGGGGCGGGGCCTATATGACATTGCGCAACCTGCTTTTGACCTTCCTGATCGGCGGATTGTGGCACGGGGCGTCCTGGACCTTCGTCGTCTGGGGCGGGTTGCACGGGATTGCCTCCTGCATTCATCGACTCTGGAGTGGGGCGGGCTTCCGATTGCCGGCGCCCTTCGCGGTCGCGTCGACGTTCCTATTCGTCAACGCCGCCTGGGTCTTCTTCAGGGCTCCCGACCTATCCGCGGCCTTCGACGTCCTTTCGGCGATGGCGTCTCCGTCGCGCGGACCGACGGCCTATCTGCATTCACCGCAAGTTTATACGCTCGTCGCCCTCGCCGCTCTGTTGACCTGGACAATGCCGGTTAGCCAATGGATCGCGCTTGAAACGAAATTCGCGACGCGCCCGGTCGCCGCGATGCTGACTGGAGCTTCCCTGACGATAGCGATACTTGCGCTAAACACCTCCACCCCATCTCCATTTCTCTACTTCAACTTTTAAAGCCATGAAGCCATCGCACTTCATTCTCTATCTCGCGTCGATCATCGTCGGCATGATCGCCAGCTCTGGTGCGCTCTTCTGGCTGTTCGATCGGTTCGTCATGATCGATCGGGAGCATAATTGGCGGTCGTACCACGAAATCGTTTTGGACTTTACTCCCGGGCCGCGCATTTTGATCGACAGCGGGTCGAATTCCCTGCACGCGATCGTCCCGGAGCTTATCGAGACGGAGTTGAAGAGGCCAACATTTGTTGTCGCGGACAACGCCGCGATTCCATTGCGCGTTAAGCTCGACCGCCTCGAAAAATATGCAAAAAGCGGGGATATTATTATTTTGCCGTTGGAGTGGACCTATTACGAAGCGGAGAGAATGCCCGCCGATTTTCTCGACGATATCACGGCAAAGTGGTCTGGATATTACTTCGGCATGACAAAGACAGAGCAGTTTATGTTCTTTATCGGCCATATCCAGCTGGACCAAATTATTTCGGGAGTTTGGCGACTCATCGATGCGACGCCCAAGGGAGATCAGCGAAAAAATTACCAATTCGTCATGGATGAAAAGAACAACTGGTCTGGCGTAACAAAGAATTCCCCCGAGGATCGCAAACCCCATCCTGCCATGAAGGGCAAATCCTGCTCGCAATTCATCCTTGCCCCGACCGGCCAGTTGCGCGATCTCGTCCAAAAGTTCGCGGTTCGTCTAGCCAAGCTGCAGAAAACGCGACAGGCGACTGTTATAATAACGTGGCCGGCGGTCGCCGGAACCGACTGCTATGACTTCGCCGCGCTCGATTCCTTTGTCGAAAAAGCGAGACAAACATTTGGAGGCGCCGGAATAGCCGTCATAGGCGATCCAAGGAGCTCTCTGTTTTCCAAACAACACTTGCTTGATAATTATTATCACGTCGATATCGAGGCGGGTTTCGCGAGGACGCGCCGTTTGATCGAGGACATCAAACAGGCGGGATTGCTTCCCGCCGAAGAAAACTCCGCTACGCCGCCGCTCGAAACCGGATCGGCCGCGCTTATAGCGACCGCTCTCATGAAAGAGGAAGCACGAATTACGCAAAATATCGCCATGCTAATCTCGCCGCTCGCCAAAGGGGAATATGTCCCGGGAAGGGAAGAATTCGAGAGGTTTTTCCAATTGCCGGCGAGCGGCTGGTACGACTTTGAAAGCTGGGGCGGGTGGTCGCGTGGAGAGAAGTCCGAGATCGTGCTTCGCCCCCAGCCAAATAAAACTTGCGACGTCAAGCTCGACGCGCATTATTTTTCCCAATCTCCGCCGTCGTCGATTTCGTTGGACGGGAAATTTCTTAAAATCGATGACGGAAGCCCAATATCGATCGCGCCTGGCGATAGGCCGGTAACCATCGGCCTTCAACACCGGGACGTTCGTTCTCCCCGGGACTTGGGGCTCTCGGACGATTCTCGGGGCCTGGCGTTTGGCCTGTCGCGCATCGTCGTGGGCTGTGAATAGGCCGGGATGATCGTCTCCCCGATTTCCGGGGCTGGCGATTGGAGACGCGCGCGCCGGGGCAGGGCCCCCGGTCCCGTCTCCTCGCTTGCCTCGCGGCGCCCGGGCCGCTAACACGGGGAAAACCGTGATTTCCGCCCGCGCCGAAGGAAATGTTTCAATGCGAGAGTTGCTTCGATGATCGACAAGGAACTCGTCGAAGCCTGTTACAAGGTCATTCTTGGCCGCCCTCCCGAAAACGAGAGCGTTGTCGAGGAAAAAGTCAAATGGTCGTCCTCGGTCGAGGGCTTGATCGGCGAATTTCTCGGCTCTTCGGAATTTTTGGATCGTCTGCCTCCGCGGATGATCGACAGGGAGCTTGTCGAAGCCTGTTACAAGGCCATTCTCGGCCGCGCGCCGGATAGCGAGAGCGTTGTCGAGGAAAAGGTCAAATGGTCGCCCTCGATCGAGGCCTTGATCGGCGAATTTCTCGATTCCGCGGAATTTCTGAACCGTCTGCCCGTGCGCGCGAGGCAGTTTTATCTGCGCGAGCCGTCGCATATCGACGTGGACGTGAGCGAAGCGTCAATGCGCGCGCTGTTCGCGCGCGTGCAATCGCAATGGCGGGCGCTTGGCCAGAGCGATCCCTTCTGGTCGGTGTTGTCGCATGACGAGTTCCGCGGCGCCAATCTCACCAAGGAGGCACTCGACGCCTTTTACCACAGCGGCGAATCGAGCGCCGGGCTCATCGACCTTTTCAGCGCGCGAAACAACACGCCGCTTCCGAGGGGCGTGTGCGTCGATTTCGGCTGCGGCGTCGGCCGCGTCGCCATCCATCTCGCCGGGCGCTTCGACAAAGTGATCGCCGTCGACATTTCCGAGGGCAATCTGCGCCAATGCGGCGAGATGGCGGCGCGGCGCGGCCTTTCCAACATCGAATGCCGTTTGCTGCGGTCGCCGGAAGATTTATCGGATCTGCCCGAAGTCGACTTTGTTTATTCCGTGATCGCGTTGCAGCACAATACGCCGCCGATTCAGAAGCTGATGCTGGACACGCTGTTAAGCAAAATCAAAAATGGCGGAGGGTTTTTTTTCCAAACCCAGACATTTTACAATGATGACGCATTCGACGTGGAAACTTACCTGAATTCGCCGATCGACACGATGGACGTGCACAGCCTGCCGATGCACGAGGTGTTGCGCATTATCGAAAATCACGGGCTGAGCATTCGCGAGGTCGCCTGGGATCTTTGGACCGGACGGCCGGGGTCGCATACGTTCTTCGGCGTCGCCAGCCCGGAGCGGACGGGCGAAAAAACGCGCCCTCCGGCGTGAGCCAAAGGGCGCGGGTTCGATCGGGAAGAATCAGGCGAAGGTCAGGTGTCCGCTGGCGATCGTCGCGTGCGACAGATCGACGGTTCCGGTGATCTTGACGACCTCGGCGCCGGCGGTTCCGTTCGCGCCGGGGTTGGCCCCGGAGTCCTCGATATAAGTGTTGCCGCCATATTGGAACCAGGTCACCGTATTGGCGGTGGCCGATTCCGCGTAATGCACCGCCTGGTCGAAGGTCTGCGCCGAAGCGACCGAGGTCGCGCCGCCGAGAGCGCCGGCGGCGTTGGCGATGGGGTTTGAAAAGGCCAGGATCTCGGCGTGCAGCGCGCCGTTCAGCGCCAGCAGATTGCCATTGGTGTTGGCGGAGGTCGTGGTGGCGACGGCGAAATAGGCGAGGTTGTCGCTCACGGTGGCGACGCCAGCGCCGAAGTTCACCGTGTCGACGGCGGCGGCCGCCGATGTGGCGTTATTCACGAACACCGAAGCGCTCGTGGCGGTGGTTCCGCCGGCGCCTAGAGTGGCGGTGTCGTTAATGCCGGCAAGAAGGATGCTGTCGACGCCCGCCGAAGCCTGGTCATTGATCATCGCGCCGGAACCGGCGACAACGAGATTGTTGTGAAGAGCCGAGGCCGTCGCTCCCTCGGTGATCACGCCATTGGCGGCATAGTTCGTAATAATATCGCCGCCGGAGCCGCCGAGGATGGTTAACCCGGCGAAGGTGGCGGTGGCAGTGGTTAACCCGGCGAAAATAGTGAGCGCCCCGGTCGCGGCATGGCCGTCGATGGTCGCCAGACTCGACGCGACCTGCGACGACCCCGCCGTATCGGTGTTGACCCCGCCGCCAACGCCGAGCGCGAAGGCTTGCGCGCCCGTGATGGTGATCGTGGTCAGATGATTGTCGGTTTCGTTGAGGGCGCCGATGATGTTCACATAATTGGCCACCGTCGACGCGCCGCCCGAGGAGATCGCGATCGTCGTGTCGCCGGTGGAGGTGAGCGTACTGATAACTTCGTTCGTGGCGGCCTGGCTGGCCCCGGCGAAATTGATCGCCAGTGAATTGGTCGCGGAACCCGCATGAGTCAGAACGAGAGCGCTAGTATCGTTGGCGTGCGTATCCGTCACCGTGACCGCCGCCGCGAGGTTCAGCAGAGTGGCCACGCCATTGGTCGAGGCGGAGCTGATAGCGACGCCGGTGACCGCCGTCGACAGCAGCGACGCATCCAGGGAGCCATTGCCCGCACCCGCGCCGTAGCCGGACACGTCGAGGATTTGGAAATCCTTGATGCCGGCGGCGTTGCCCGTGTTGACCAGGGTCGCGGAGATCGTGTTGTTGACCCCGCCAGTTCCGCCGTCGACGGTGACGCCGGGGCCGATGGAGCCGACGCCGGGATTGGCTAGCAGGCTATTGTCGCCTCCGCCAAGATTGATCGAGCCGCCGGAGGCCGTGGTCAGCGCGGCGGTCAGCGTCACAATGTCATTGCCCGAACCGCCGGTGACGACCGTGCCAGCCCAGCTATCGGTGAAGGTCACGCCGCCGTTGTCACCGGAGGCGTCGATCGCGGTCAGCGCCGCGGCGTTGCTAAAAAAGCCGAGGGCGCCGGCGGTTCCCGAGCTTGGTCCGGAAATTTTGAGCGTCGCGAGGGCGGTGTCGTTCAACGTCAAATTGGACGCCGCGGCGCCCAGCGTCACATTCACGGCGGTGTATTTATTGCCGGAATCGTTGAGTGTGAGGCCCGGGTCGTTGTTGAGCGACAAAGCGAGAGTCTTCGCGGGCGTTCCGAAGCCGCCTTCGATGATGGCGACGCTCGTTCCGGCGGCGGCGTCGTTGACGGTTAAATTGGCGAGAGCGCTGTCGTAGATGAAGTTGGGGCCGTTCAGCCCGTCGAGCGAGACCGTCGCGATGACGCCGGCCTTCGCGCCGCCCGATTCATTGGCGTCATAGATGGTCACCAAACCATCGACCACGCCCGACGTCGTGGCGCTTGGAGCCGCCGCCTGGGTCTGGTCGACCGTGACCGATGTCGTCGACGCGCCGCCATAAACCGTGACATTGCCGCCGGTGGTCGTATAGCCGACGGAGCCGACCTCGGCTTCGCTGATGCTGTCGACCGTGCCGCCATAGACCGCGATCGCGCCCATCTGGAAGGCGGCGGCGGCGGTGGGCGCCGCCGTCGCCGTGATCGTCACCGTGCCCGCCGGCGCGGTGCTGACGCCGCCGACGGTGACCCCGCCCGGGCTGTTGGCGACTTCGGTGGTGGCGACGGAGACGTTGAGCCCGCCCTGGACCGACAATGCGCCGCCCGCCTGGCTTTGGTCGGTCACGCTGATATTGGTCGTGGCCGCCGCCGTGATCGTGCTGGGCGCGGCATTGTTCGCTTCGGTGACGTTCAACTGGGTGAGGCCCGCGAAGCCCGCGGGGCTCGACGCTGTATTGGCGGTAACCGCCTCGCCCGACAGAATGTTGACGGTCTGAATGTCGCTGATCGTGACCGCGGTCAGCGCCGTCGTCCAATTGACCGGGGTGATCGTGCCGAGGTCGACGAGATTGAGCACATTGCCCGTGGTCGTCCCGCCGTTGAGCGTGTCGCCGGGCGTCAAGGTCGCGCCCGCGCCGTTGAACGTTCCGTTGATCGTGTTGTTGTTGGCGTTTAGCGGGGGGGTGTCGACGCCGGTCGTCAGCGAGATGGTCTGCCCGCCGGCCGGCGCCAGGTTGAGCAGCGAACCCGTGGTCGGCTCCGACGGCGGAGTGGCGGCCTCGTCATTCTCGAAGATCGTAATCGAGGCCGCCGCATCCGCGATGAATTCGGCCGATTGCGAGAAGGCCTGCAGCAGTTGCGAGGCGGTGAGCTTCTGGCTCGACCAATAGGCGAGGCCGGCGGCGTCCGGCGGGCGTCCCAGCACATTCTCGTAAAGCAATCCGACAAGAGCCGCGCTCGCCGGCGTCGTGGCGTTCGCGCCGTATCGGGAGTTGAATTCCGCGGAATTGGCGAAAATGACGCTGAGGCTGGCGAGGGCGCTGGGGCTGCCCGCGACCTGACCGACCCAATAGGCGAGACCCGCCTGATCGGGCACGCGGCCGAAGGCGGCCTGATATTCGCGGATGACCGGATTGACGAAGTTGGTCGTGTAGGGGTCGAGCTCGATCAAATTCGTCACGGCGGACAGGCTCACGCCGGAATTCAGGGCCGCGTTATAGGTCGACAAATCGGACGCGGGGGGCACTCGAAATTGAATGGCTTGGTAGAGGGCGTCAATCTGGGAGGTGTAATCGGTCATGGGTCATTCCTTGGGGTTGGCCATGGCCCGGGCTCCGGAAAAACTCGCGATAACGTCCCGTTGAGCATGCCTAGCCGAGAGTGTTAACCATACGCGGAAACGGTTAACGCTTGCTTAACGATTGGTTAACGCGCGGAAGTCCTTGGAGCATTTTGAAAATATCCGTCATTTGCGCTATAGCAGCGCATTCGTTAGATATCCGGGGAGGCAGGCTCTAACTTCCGAATGGACGCGTCCCTTGGACAATCGTTTCAATTTACCCGAAGACGCGCGAGCGGATCTCGTCGCCTTCAAGCAGCGAATTGAACAACTTGATTTCGAACATCCGTCGATTCGCGAAGCTTTGACCCCGCCGCGCCCCCGGTTTGTTCAACAATCGCTGTGGGGAAAATTCAATTCGTTGCTCGTCAGTCTCGCGCGACTAACCGACACGCGTCGGCGGGTGGAGGCCATGGAGGACGAGGCGGCCAATTTCCGCCAGGCGGTGATGACCGTCGTCGGCGATGAATTCACCAAGGCGGTGATCCAGGTCGTCGAGCAGGAAATCGTCAAGCTCCATAGAACCATCGACCAGCGCGCGACCGCCGGCGCCAGCGCCTTGGACCGGGAAAGCGGCCAGCTGAAGGCCTCCATTGAACAGGAAAGCGGCCAGCTAAAGGCCGCCATTCAACAGGAAAGCGCCCAGCTCGGGGACAGGCTTCGAGAGGAATATACGCGGCTCAAGGTGCGCGCCGACGGCCTCGAACAGGCGCTGAACTTCGAGCGTCTCACGCGTCAAAAGGCCTTCACCGACTTCGACCGTCGCTTGATTTTGAAAAGCGCGGCCGCTCCGGTCAATGCGGCGAGCGAAGAGACGACCGCCCCGGCGACGCCGGTCGGCCTCGAGTCCTTGCTGGAAACTTTCTATTATCGGCTCGAGGAGCGTTATCGCGGCTCGCGCGACGAAATCAAGCAGCGTCTGCTCGTCTATCGCAACGATCTGCGCGCCGCGCGCGAGCGCACGGGAGCATCGGGTCCCGTCGTCGACATCGGTTGCGGCCGCGGCGAACTGCTCGAGGTTCTCGTCGAAGACAAATTCCAGGCGATCGGCGTCGACTCCAATCCCATTCAGCTCGATGCGGCGCGGCACCAGGGCGTCGCCGTCGTGGAGGCCGACGCGCTGGACTATTTGCGCGGGCTCGACGACCAAAGCGTTCTCGCCGTGACCGGCATTCACATCATCGAGCACATCCCTTTTCCCCAGCTCGCCAGCCTGATGCAGCAAGTCGTCCGAGTCTTGAAAAAGGGCGGGATCGCCATTTTCGAAACGCCCAATCCGCACAATCTTATTGTCGGCGCCACGACATTCTATTTTGATCCGACCCACGTCCGCCAACTTCCGCCGGAAGTGATGCAGATCCTACTCGAAGCGACCGGATTTTCCAATGTGGAGACTCGTCCGCTCCATCCATACGAAAACTTCGATTACATCGTCAAACATCACAACATCAATCCAGACGTCGCGATGCTGCTTTTTGGACCGCAGGATTATGCCGTGATCGGCGTTATGGGATAAGCGGATATGAGAATCGCGATTTTAACCACGCAATGTCCGTTTGTGGTTGGCGGCGCCGAACTTCACGCGCGCAGCCTGGAGCGTGTGTTGCGCGAAGCGGGCCACGAGGCGGAGATCGTCTCGATGCCATTCAAATGGTATCCGTCGACGACGATCCTCGACCATATGCTCGCCGCGCGTTCGATGGACGTCTCCGAGTTCAACGGCGTGAAGATAGATCTGGCGATCTGCTTGAAGTTTCCGGCCTATTTGATGCAGCATCCAAACAAGGTCCATTGGATCTTGCATCAGCACCGGCAGTCCTACGATATGTGGGACAGCGGCCTCTCCGACCTATTCGACGACGAAAACGGGCGTTTCGTGCGCGATGCGGTGCGCGAGTCCGATAATGTCGAACTTCGCGGCGCGAAGCGGGTTTTCGCCAATTCCGCGAATGTCGCCAAGCGGCTGTTGCATTACAACAATATCGTGGCGGAGCCGTTGTATCATCCGCCGCCGCTCGCCGATCGGCTGACCTGCGGCGGGTTCGGCGATTATTTTTACTACCCGAGCCGGCTCTCGAAGGCGAAGCGCCAGGATTTTGTCCTGCGCGGCTTGGCTCAAACGGCAAAAAATGTCCGCGTCGTGTTTTCCGGCGCGCCGGACAATCCTGAATACGGCCGCGAATTGACGCGGCTCGCGCGGGAGCTTGGCGTCGAGGATCGCGTCGAATGGAGGGGGTTCGTCAGCGACGAGGAAATGATCGGGCTTTACGCGGGCGCGCGCGGCGTGGTGTTTACGCCGATTGACGAAGATCTCGGCTATATCGCGCTCGAAGCCATGCTCGCCGGCAAGCCTCTGCTCACTCTTACCGACACGGGCGAACCCGCGACCCTCGTGCGCGATGGCAAGGAGGGTTTTGTCGTCGCGCCCGACACCGGCGCGCTCGCGGACGCGATGAATCGCCTCGCCATATCGCAAGATATCGCCCGCTCCATGGGCGAGGCGGCCTATGAACGTTACAAGGCGCTCGATATTTCCTGGGCCAACGTCGTCGCCAAATTGACGCGACAACCAGCCCCGCCGCCCGCGATCGTTTCGACCGCCAAGGACCAGGAACTTTCGCTGCGCATGAATGTCGCTGGCCAGAAGACGGGGCTCGCCAAAATCAACAATATCCTGCCCGAGCCATTCAGCGAGCCAAATCAGGCGAATCTGGGCGCCGCAGCTCTGGGCGCCGCAGCTCTGGGCGCCGCGGCTCTCGACGATCTGCTCGAACGCTACGACATCGACGCGCGTCAGCACCGGAAATATTACGAAACGCACTGGCCGCGCTATCGCGCGAGCTTGAACGTCATCGCTCGGTCCGGCGTCAAGCCCAGGCGCATTCTCGAGCTTGGAACATCGAGGCCATACGCGTTCTCCGCCCTGTTGAAGGAGAGTTATCCGGCCGCGGAATTCACCGTTGTCCAGGAAAACCCCGCCGGCGTGCGCTGGCGCGACAAGATCAAGGGGGCGCGGCCGGAAATCCCGGACATCGATCTCGCCGTCCATGGGCTCAATCTGGAAACGGACAGGCTGCCCTTCGACGACGGGCTATTCGATCTCGTCGTCGCAATGGAGATACTCGAACATTTCGCGATCAATCCGAGCCTCATGTTCCGGGAGGCGAATCGGGTTCTGCGCGATGGCGGCGTTTTTCTCGCGACGACGCCCAATCTCGTGTCGCTGCAAGCGATCGGGCGGGCTCTGAACGGCGTATCGCCGTATACGTTCGGAATTTACGTGCCCAGCAACGGCGTCTATGGACGGCACAATCGGGAATATACGCCGCATGAGGTCGAGGCGCTCGGACGCTACGCCGCTTTCGAGACGCTTCTCGTGCATACGGAAGACATCTATCATCAGGACGAAGTTCCGCCCTCGCTCGTGGATTATATGTCGGGCGAAGCGTTTCCCCTGGAGCTGCGCGGCCAGAACATCTTCTATCTTGGCCGCAAGAATCCCGGCGCGACGCAAGCATCCTATCCGGAGAGCCTGTTCTCCATCGATCCCGAAATCTTCTCGGGAAGTCTCGAGCTTCATCCTCGGGCGGATGCGCCGGACGCCGCCGCCATTCGCGTCTACAACAAGAGTCCGCTAACCTGGCGCGCCAAGGGCGAGAACCGAGTCCGCCTGACCGTCGACAAGGTTGATCAAAACGGCCTCATGGATATAGACGCCCTTCAGATCGATCTGCCGCACGACATCGAGCCCGGCCGCTTTGGCGAAATTCCCGTCAAGCTGCTCAAGGGCGCCGGCGTTCACGGCTGTTGGCATGAGATCGGCCTTTTCGTCGAAGGCGTGGGGCCCTTCAAAGGGGCTGGCCGCGCCCGGACCTTGTGCCTGTTCTCCGAGGAGCTTGTCTTGGCTTCGCAAAACGAGCGCGGCGGCGATGCGGCTTAATTGGTTTTCGCCGCTTCCGCCCGAGCAGACGGACATCGCCCATTACACCGCGCGGCTCGCCGCCGCCCTCATGCGCCGTTTCGACGTCGTCTTCTGGACGGATCTGCGCAGCGATTCCGTCGCCTTGCCGTTGGGAGCGAAGGTGAAGGTCTTCAATCCCGCTCATATCGCGGGGCGGGAATTCAACCTCGACCAGTTCGAGGGGTTGAATATATATAATTTCGGCAATGACGCGCGTTTCCACGCCGGCATCTATCGCGTCGCGCAAAAGATACCGGGAATCGCCATTCTGCACGACACGGTGCTGCATCATTTCTTTTACGAATTGTCGAGAAACGACAGCCCGCCATTCGCGACCTATATCGATCTCGCGCGTCAAATATATGGATTCCTCGGCAAGGATCAGGCTCAGAACATTGTCGCGTCGGACGGCCGGATGATCGACGAATTCGCCACCAAAATGCCTTTCATCGAAGCCGTCACCGAAAACGCGATCGGCGCGATCTGCCACTCCAAGGCGGCCGGAAACGATCTTTCCGCCTATACGGACACGCCGGTTTTGACATTGCCCCTGCCGTTCACCTCGTCATTGCTGAAAGCAAACGAGGATAGAACCTGGCAAAAGCCATGGCGGCTGGTCACCTTCGGCTATATCAACACAAACCGTCGTCTCGAAAGCATCCTTCTTGCTCTTGGAGGAATGCCCAAGTCCTACGACTTCACAATGGACATCTATGGCGTCCTCTGGGACACCCCGCTGATCGAGGCGACGATCGAGCAAAACGGATTGTCGGATCGGGTAAGAATTCACGGTTTCGTATCGGAGGAAAAACTTAACAAGGTCATCGCCTCGGCTCATTTGAGCTTCAATCTGCGCTATCCGACCATGGGCGAGGCCTCGGGCGGCATTTTGCGCAGCTGGGCGCTCGGCACGCCGGCGCTGGTGACCGACGGCGGCTGGTATTCCGACCTGCCGGCCTCCGTCGCATATAAGATCTCGGTGGAAAACGAAGTCTCCGATATTCAGGCGGCCCTGCTGAGACTTGAAGACGCTCCGGAGGAGTTCGAACGCATGGGGCTCGCCGCGCATTCGTGGCTGAAGGGCATACATTCCCCGGAAGACTATGTGAACACGCTTTGCGAGGCCTTTGTCGAGTTTCCGAAGCTGCTTAACCGATTTACGGCTCATCGCATGATGCTGCGCGCCGCGTTGAAGGGCGGCTCGCGCAAGGAAAGGGATATGTTGCTCGATCGGGCGACCGAGCAAGTCCCGGCCCTGTTCGAGACGGCGCGGGGCTGGCGCGGCGCGTGACGGAGCCCATTTCGCTCGAAAAAATTTAGTCCCGCATCATCGCCAGAAGCGGCGCGTCCGGCTCTTCCAGATTGGCGACGCTGCGGCGTTTCATCAGAACCACCGGGCCGTCCCTGCCGTCGGTCATGGCGAGGTCGTAGTCGGGCATCGGAAAGGCCTGGGTTCTCGTGACGAACTCCTTCAGGTCGCGCAGGAAGAAGCGATATTCTTGGGGGGAGCCGCTGCGCTTGTGCAGATCTCGGGCGGTGTAGCGCGCCTCGTTCTTTCCGGCGGCCTTGCGGGCGAGGCGATAGATAAACCGGCCAAGGCCAGAGCTGATGAGAAAGTAATCCGCGTTCATGGTCAGCAAGGGCAGGGTCTTCTCGGCCCGCACGACGCTGAGATAGACCCAGTCCGGAATATGAATTTCGATCTGGTCGATCTTGCCGGTCTTGGTCTTGCTGATGATTCTGTATTCGCCAAGCAGCGGGCGCGTGTCGACCTGCCGACGCTTGCCGCCGGCGAGATTGGTGATGGTTATGGACGTCTTGGCGAGGCGCCGGAGCGCCTCCTCCACTTCCTCATATTGGCGTCCGCCGCTCTGGCGATGGCTGAATTTGAGGATATGCGCGACATTCGGGCGATAGATCTTGGGCGGGAGCGTCGGGCGGAGCCCCTTGCTGGTTTCGATGCGGAAGCGGCGGACCTCCTCGGCGAGGTGGGACACCATGTTGAGGAAGATGTCATAGTCGAACACCGTGGCGATGCCGACCTCGGCGCCGCCTTCGATGGTGATCAGGCAGTCCTTCAATTCATAGGTGATGACCCCGGTGCGTATCTTCTTGCCAAGCGCGAAGGGGGCGACGTCCATCAGGTTCACGTCGTCCTTGATGGGCGCGTCGTAGACGCTCGGCGAAAAGAACATCAACTGCGCTTCGTCCGTCGTCGCCGGGCGCAGCGTGCGCTTCGGCAATTCCTGGACGAGCGCGGCTTCGATGTCGACGTTGCGGTCGCTCGCGCGGATCGCCTCGCCAAGACGCCGCAACGCGCCCTCGAGGCCGGTGTCGGGCTTGCCCTCGAGCTGAAGGTCGGCGAACACCCGGCGGCTGAAGTAGCGGCGCAGGCGGCTGAGGGCGTCCTTATCGAGCGGTTGATAGTCGCGGCCGGTCTGCTTGGCGAAGTTTTGCGCGAGGTTTTGCAGATAATCGTTCTTGGCGTGCAGCGACAGGAGCGCGAATTGTTCGCGCGGCATGGGATCGAGGCGCTGCTGTTTGCTCATGCCCGTGCATCCCCGCATGTCCAGGAGAGAAGTGGCGTCCGGAATCGCCGATTGCGGATATTAGAGTGCTTTCGGCGAAACTGGCCACCGGTTTCGCCTCGGAAAGACTTCGGGATGAAACGCGATCAATGTCGGCGAGTTGAAACGCCGCGAGGCGAGGGCGGGGCGATGGGGGTTTATGATTTCGAGGGGCGGACGCTCCAGCGCCCGTCAATCCGTGGCGCGGAGAATGGAGCCGGGAATCCCCCAGTCGAGGTGATAGTTCACGCCGGCGCGCACGATGCCGCCGTTGAAGCGGGGCGGGGTCGTCGTCGCCACATAGGCCCAGATGGGCGTGCCGGCGCTGGCGCTTCTAAAGCCGATTCCGCTCATCCCCAGGGACGGCGCGCCGAGGTCGTAATAAAGATATTCGAGCTTGGCGCTCCACCCCGGCCAGAACATCCATTCGACGCCGGCGCCGGCCGTCCATCCCCCGTGAACGGAGCCATAGGAGGTCGCGCCGGAACTGGGCCCGAAAACGCCCGCCGTGTCCATCGAGAACAGCGACGCGCCGACATGGGTCTGGCCATAGGCGAAACCGCCGGTGACATAGGCCAATAGCGTGGGCGTCACGAGATAGCCGGCCCGCGCGCGCACCGTGCCGAAATTGACGAGGCCCGCTTGAACTCGCGTGAGGGTGAGCGGCGTGCTCGGCGGCAGGGTCAAGCCCAAGCTGGCGCCGAGAGCCGTGGTGTCGGCGTAGCCCGCGCCGGCGCCGCCGCCGGAGCCATTGGCCGTCGCGCCTTGGAAATCCGTTTCCAGGCCTAGGACGACATTGTTAACCTGATAATTATAGCCGATCTGTCCGCCGCCGATGAATCCGGCGCCTCCGTTGAGCCCGATGGAGCTCGCGGCGCTCGCGGCGAAGGCGTCGCCGTTCGAAACCTTGGGATAATCGTAAGTGTCGAGGCCCGTCGTGCCGACGGTCTGGCGGCTTTGCATCACGCCGCCGCCGTTCAGGCCAAGGTAAACGCCGGTCCAGGGACCCGTCGGCCCTGATCGCGGATAATAGGCTGTTTCTTGAAACGGAGTGGACGCGGCGGGGGCGGAGGCGGCCCGCCTCGACGCCGCGGTCCTTGACGCCTTGGCGGCGCGATCGTCGTCGCGCTTGCGCCGGCGCGGCGCCGAATCCGTGTCGGCGCCGGCTTCCGTGGCCTTAAGGCCGGAGTCGTCGACGATCCGATAACTATATTTGGCCGAGCTTCGCAGGAGGCTGGTCATCTCCGGGTTGTCTTCCGCGAAGGCCGTTCCATGAGAAAGAACCAACGCGCCCGCGAGTGTCGCGGCGCCCGCGAAGAGGAGCTTGTTCATCGACTCGGCCATTCCAACCCTATCTTCATTCGCGCCATTGGGCCTTTCGCGAGGAGACCGCGACTCTAATTCCGCGAGTCGCCGCCCCAACGGCGGGCAACAATCATATCCCCGGGCGGACAAGTCAATAGAAGGAGACCATCCCGCAAATCCGAACGGTTCGAACGGCGGTCCTCACCCCTTCGCCGGCGGCGAGAATTTCCGTCATGGATTCAGCGACAAGAGTCATCGCGCGGCGCTGTCGCGCCAACGCTGCCGCGGCTTTCATATTTGACCAGTCCGCGTGGATGGGATAGGCAATTTGAGTGAATGGAAGAGCCGACTCCCCAAGGGATGAAGCGACAATACGAAACGCTGAAACTGAGGCCTTATGTCGATATCCTTGGCCAAAAATACGTTGCCGCTTGGGCGGCTCGAAGAAGGCATAAAGCTCACTCTTCCAATTTTCGCGACGGCGACCATCTTCAGTTTTTTCATTAATCTGCTTATGTTCGTAAGCCCGTTGTATATGCTGCAGATCTACGACCGCGTGGTCACCAGTCGCAGCGAGACGACGCTGCTCGCCCTTACGATTCTGGCCGGAATATTGCTCCTCGTCTATGCGATCCTCGAATGGCTGCGCTCGCGCATTCTGGTCCGCGCCGGTTTGGCGTTCGACGAAAAAATCGCCGGTCCCGCGTTCGAAGCCATCCACAGAGGCAACGTGCAGCTGCCGAGCGGCGGCTATGTTCAATGCCTGCGCGACATCGACATTTTGCGGGAGTTTCTAACCGGGTCGGGCTTGATCGCCTTGTGCGACGCCCCGTGGTTTCCGATTTTCGTCTTGGCCTGCTTCATGCTGCATCCCTGGTTCGGCATCATCGCGCTCGTCGGCAGCATGACAAGCCTTGGCTTGACGCTGCTGAACGAAATGGCGACCAAGAAAAATCTGAACGACGCGACAATGGCCAACGCCCGCGCCAGCCAGAGCGCCAACGCGATGTTCCGCAACACCGAAGTGCTTCAGGCCATGGGAATGGTCGACGCGCTTAAGCACATTTGGCTCGGCCAGCACGAGACGGTGCTCGTCTCTCAGGCGAGCGCGAGCGACCGCGCGGGTCTGATCGTCGCCTTCACCAAATTCTTCCGCATGTTCCTGCAAACGATCATTCTGGGGACCGGCGCCTATCTGGTGATCAACCGCGAGATTTCGCCGGGCGCGATCGTCGCCGGGTCGATTTTGGTCGGCCGGGCGATGCAGCCGATCGAAGTGGCGGTCGGACAGTGGAAGGGATTCATCGGCGCGCGTTCGGCTTACGCCAGACTAAAAACGCTTTTCAGGGTCGCCGGAGCGGAGCCCTCGCGCATGGCCTTGCCGCCGCCAAGAGGCGCGGTGCAGGTCACCGATTTGTTGTCCGGGGCTCCGGGCAAGCCGCAGCCGTTTATCTTAAAGGGAATAAGCTGCGACATCGCGGCGGGCGAGGTGATCGGAATCATTGGCCCCAGCGCCGCCGGAAAATCGAGCTTCGCGCGCGTGCTCGTCGGCGTTTGGCCGATTTTGCGGGGAGCGGTGCGCATCGACGGCAATGATCTCGGCCATTGGGATCCGCAGCAGCTTGGGCGCTATATCGGATATTTGCCTCAAGACGTGGAGCTTTTCTCCGGCACGGTCGCGCAAAACATCGCCCGGTTCCAGGACGGCGACTCCGATCTCATTATCCAGGCCGCGATGCTGGCCGGCTGTCATGAACTCGTCCAGCAATTGTCCGACGGCTACAATACGCAGATCGGCGACGGCGGGCACACGCTTTCGGGCGGGCAAAGGCAGCGCATCGCGCTCGCCCGCGCCCTTTATGGACAGCCGACCCTTATCGTTCTCGACGAACCCAACGCCAATCTCGACGCTTCCGGCGAGGCGGCCTTGCTGCGGGCGGTTCAACAGCTAAAGGCGCTTCACACCACCGTGGTGATTATTTCGCATAAGATGAACATTCTCGCCGCCGTCGATAAGGTCATGGTCATGGCCGACGGCACGGTCAAATCGTACGGCGCTCGAGACGCGGTTCTCCAGCCGTTGATCGCATCCTCGAATCCGCCAAAATCCCAGCCTACGACACCGTCTCAGGCTCTAGGGACCGGGGGTTAGCACATGAGCGTTCCGTCCAATGCGCTACAAGATTGGCGCAAGTTCGCGCTCGCGGGTTATGCGCTGATCTTCCTCACCTTTGGAGTCGCCGGAGGGTGGGCCGCCATCGCGAAGATCGATCGCGCGGTGGTCGCGTCCGGATTCGTCTCCGTCGAAACGAACCGCAAGACGGTCCAACATTTCGAGGGCGGCATCATCCGCGAAATCCTGGTCAAGGAAGGCGACGTCGTCAAGGAAGGGCAGGTCCTGATTCGCCTGGAGAAAATCCAGGCGCAGGCCAATTCCGACCTTTTGAGCAATCAGCTCTATTCCTATCTCGCGCTCGAGGCGAGATTGCTCGCCGAGCGCGACGATCTGGGCGCGATCGTCTGGCCCGTCGATTTCGATTCGAAGCATAAGGATCCGCTGATTTCGAAATTGATGTCGGATGAAGTCGGGCAGTTCAACGAACGCCGCTCTTCCTTGAACGGCCAAATCAAAATTATCGAGTCCAAGACCGCGCAGCTGAAAACCGAGATCGAAGGTATTCAGATCGAAAAGGACTCCGAGGAAAAGCAGGTCAAATACATCAACGAGGAGCTTGTCGCCTTGCGCAAGCTCCTGGCGAGACAATTGGTGCCGACGCAGCGGGTGTTCGCCATGGAGCGCGAACGCACGCGTCTCGAGGGCGCCATCGGCAAGGCGATTTCCGACGCCGCCAAGGCGCAGGGCGCCATCTCGGAGATGGGGATTCAGATTTCCCAACTGCAGCAGAAGTTCAAGGAGGATGTCGCGACCGCCTTGCTGGACGTGCGGCAGAAAATCGGCGACTATCGGCAGCGCTCGATCGTGGCGGAGGACGTTCTGCGGCGCGTCGATGTGACGTCGCCGCGCTCGGGGACCGTTCAAAATCTCAAGGTGACCACCCTTGGACAAGTGGTGCGCGCCGGCGAGGCGCTGTTCGACATCGTTCCGCTCGACGAACGACTGATCGTGCAGGCGCAGTTTTCCACGGGGGATATCGACATCGTTCATCAAGGGCAGAACGCCGAGATCCGCTTTCCCGCCTTCCATTCCCGCACCATGCCGCTGATGACGGGGGTTCTGGAGAGCGTATCGCGCGACCGCTTGATGGACGAAGCGAGCAAGCAACCCTATTATCTGGGAATCGTCTCGATCAACAAGGCGGATGTTCCCGACGAATATCGCGCGCGTCTGCGTCCTGGCATGCCGGCGGAAGTCATCGTCGCGTCGGGCGAACGCACCGTTCTCACTTATCTCGTGTCGCCTCTCTCCTCATCCATCCGCAAAACCTTTATCGAACAGTAACGACGAATGACGGATGATGCGTGGTTGAAGAGAGGCGTGGAGGTCGGTCTTGGTGAAATGCGAGCAGGCGCGGTGACGATGCGGAGCATCGGGGCGATTTTCTGGTTGCTTCTTTGTGTCGCGGCGGCGACGGACGGCGCGCGCGCGGACACCATCAAGGAAGCGTTGGGGCACGCCTATCTCGCGCATCCGCAGATCAACGCCCAGCGCGCCGACACCCGCAGCGTCGACGAAAACCTGCCCATCGCCAACGGCTCGTTTTTGCCGACCGTCACCGCGCAGGGAAGTTACGGCGTGCTGCAGCAGGATATTCTCGCCACGACCGGCAAGTCGCGCACGCTGACCCAGCCCAAGGGCGGGGGGCTTGTCGTGAATTGGAATATTTTCAACGGTTTTCGCGGTCTCAACGGCATCGACCAGGCGCAGGCGCAAATCCATCAGTCCAGACAATCGCTGCGCTACGCGGAACTTCAGGTTCTCGGCAACGCCGCCACCGCCTATATGACTCTTCTTCGCGACATCGCCATATACAATCTGCGCGAGGACTATGTGAAAGTCCTGACCAATCAGGTCGAGATCACCAAGGAGCGCCTGGCGGGAGGCGAGGTGACGCGGACCGACGTTTATCAGGCCGAGGCCGCCATGGAGCAGGCCAAGCAGGAGCGCGCGACGGCCGCCACGGCTCTGCAGTCGAGCATTTCGGTCTATCGGCAACAAACACAGCTTTCGCCCAAGAACTTGGTGCCGGCGACGCCGCTCGATAAATTGCTGCCGAAGGACAAGGAGTCCGCGCTGCGGATCGCCGACGCGGAGCATCCGCTCGCCCTCGCCGCGCGCTATAACGTCGACGTCAGCGAATTAAGCGTCAAATTGGCGGAAGGGCAGTTGCTGCCGACGGTTGGCTTGCTCGGCAATGTTAACCAGCAGTACGATTACGTCGGAAGTGTCGGCCAAAGGTTTTTTCAGGGCGGCGTGAGCGTGGCCGTCAACGTGCCCATCTACGAGGGCGGCATAGTCTATGGCCAGGTCCGTCAGGCGAAGGAAAAGCTCGGCCAGGCCAAATTTATTTTCGATCAGCAAGTCGACCAAATTCATCAAACGGTCGAGGCGTCCTGGGCGGCCTGGAAGGAGACCACGCCCTTCCTGATCGCCGCCCGGCAACAGGTCGCCATGGCCGAAGCCGCTCTCGCGGGCATACGCGAGGAAGCCAAATTCGGGCAAAGAACGACCTTCGACATCCTACAAGCGCAACTGGTGCTCGTGAACGCGCGCATCGCGCTCGTTCAGGGTCAATATTCGCGCGTCATCACGACCTATAATTTGCTCGCCGGCATCGGTCGTCTTTCGGCTCAAACGCTCGAGCTCAATGCTCCGCTTTATTCGCCGTTGGAACATTACGAGGGCGTCAAGAACCAGTGGATCGGCACCGAGCCCTGGCATTAGAGCAAGCTCCGCGAACGTTGATGGGTTTTCGCGATTGGAACTTGCTCCATCATTTTGATTTTGCGCGAATGCCTTCCGTTCGAACGGAAGGCGCGCTCGCGGTCGTCGCGAATTCGCTCCAAATGGCGCGTCAAGGATCGGCCGGGCCCCACGCCGCGGCGGATGGCCTGCGGCTTTCTCGAAGACCTTTATTTACTTATGCCGCTCATGAGTTTTGGCGCTCGAAGTCCAAAACCCTTCGTTGCTTAGGCCCGGTTTTTTAAGACGCGACGCGACGTTTTGGATCATGGGGTCATCTAGCGGGAAAAACTCATAAACGTCTGGATCGCAGTCTTCCGGCAAGTAAAACTTCCGAAAAGCCGAGCCAGCGCCCTCGCGCTGTCCGTCGTAAGCTTGAATTTTTTTCAACCGCTCATCATGGTCGCGGACAAGCCAGTCAAAATGGTAAATGCATGCATTGATCGGGGCGGCGATTGTGGACGCCGCTTCAAAGCCCGGGGTGTGAATCTCCTCGATCAGCTTAACCCGCTTGGATGCGAACAGACGGAATTGCCTGTCTAGGTCCCAACCGTGTGACTTAACCCAACCCGTCGAAAGACGGTCCGGGGCCACCCAATGACGCGGAAAGCTCACGGCGGGCGCTTCCAGCGAGGAAAGGTTTAGACGGACCCAATCAATCAACTCCTTGGATGGCAACTCGTCATCATCGAAGCGAAGTATCCATGGATTGCGTAGCCGAGGTATTAGCGTGAAAAGTAAAGACTCAACTCTTGGATATTCGCCCTTGGCGATCATTACCCGGCATTCGCGCGCGACCAGAATATCCAGGCTCCGGTCCGATGATCGTGAATCAACAACAAAAAGCGGGTCTATGTTTAGCGCGACATAACCGTCGCAAATAACATCCAGCCAAGGCTCCGCGTTGTAGACGGGAACGACGATCTCTAGCCTTATAGGCAGACTAATACACTGTTTATGTTCGGTATCGCGGGTTTCGCCGCGGGCATGATCCGAGACCGAAACGCCGTCCAATTGATCAAGAATCAATCCACGGAGACAGCGATGTGCTTCCAGTTGGTCCATCGAATTCTGTTTGAGCAATTGTTCGATGGCGTCGAAGCGTCGGCGCGCGCCATCCTCCATCATCGCCAATCTTGTGGCCAAGTCTTCGTGACGCCAAGCCAAATCGGCCTTGGAGGCGGGGAAATGCTTTCGTCGCCATTGGTTATATAGTTCGAGCACCCCCCGCAAAGCCCCCTCCCTTGATCGTCCTCGCGCCACCCTCCGGCGAGTTTTCGAGGCCTTGGGAACATTCCTTCAATTCGCTGAGTTGACGCGACGATCATCTAATAGGCGCGGGGGCGTCCCGCGGTGCGAACGATCCCGCGCCTTGAATTTTGTTCAAGCGCGTTTTCTTAACGCGAACCGGCGCGCTTTTCGCTCGAAAGCCCGCCTTGTTGCGCGGGAACCCCTGCGGGATGCATGGAGTCGCGATAGTTGGCGATCACGGTCGCGGGATCTCCCGATTCGCGTATGACGCCATTGTCCAGCCAAAGAATGCGGTCGCACAGCGTCTCGAGATAATCGAGACTGTGGGAGACGATCAAAATCGTGCCGGTCTTGGCGAATTCGACGAGATAATCCTCGCATTTCTCCTGAAAGGGCTCGTCGCCGACCGACAGGGCCTCGTCGATGATCAGGATGTCGGCGTCCGCGTGAGCGCAAATGGCGAAGGCGACGCGCGCCACCATGCCGCTGGAATATGTGCGCATGGGCTGTTCGAACGCCGAGCCGATGTCGGCGAAGGCGGCGATCGACGCCATGCGGCGGTCGATCTCCGTGCGCGTCAAGCCGAGGATGGCGGCGCCGATCCGGGCGTTCTCCTGACCCGTCAGCAGGCCGTCGAAAGCCGATCCCAGCGCGAGGATCGGCGCTATCCGTCCGCGCACGTCGAAGAAGCCCCTGGTTGGCTGCGTGATGCCGCACAGCATTTGCAGCAGCGTCGTCTTGCCCGCGCCATTATGGCCGACGATGCCGACGCGCTCGCCCGTTGCGATGTCGAAGTTCACATCGGTAAGAACCCATTTCTCCGTATAGAACTTCTTCCAAAGGCCGAGGACAATCTGCTTCAATTGATCGTTCTGATGACGATAGAGCTGAAACGCCTTGCCGACGCCGCGGCAGCGAATGATGAAATCAGACGACATCGACGACGACCACATCAACGACGACCGGGCGGCCAAGAAACGACGCGTCGAGAGACGACGCGGCGCGGGCGGCGCCGGCTGTCCAGGCAACTGAATGATAGGGCAGGAGCATATCCTTTCGTCGGGGCTAATCTCGGCGGCGGCGCGCGGCCCGCGCCATACGCCGGCGCGAGAAAAACTGGCGCGAGTATAAACCAAGTCGCGCCGTCGGCGTCAAATCGACGGCGGTCTCGTTTCCCGCGACCGAGCGGCCTCCCGCGCATCGCCCGCGAGAGACCGGCGGCAATGGGCCGTTCCTTTGAAAGCAGCGTCTATTGGCCGCCCGGATTTCCATGCACGGCGGCGGCCTTTGGCGGCGGCGGCGCGACCGGCGTGGTTGGCTCCTTGTCCTTCGACGGGTCGCGGAACGCGAGCTCCATCGAAATCTTGGCGCGGATCTCCTCGGCGATCGTCTTGGCGTCGCGGATTTCTCCGTCGCGCGCGGCGCGGACATTGGACAGGCGATTGCTGAACCTGTCGTAGCTCGCGATCTGCATCAGCGTTCCCGACGTCACTTCCTTGTTGGTGGCGAGCGCCGTCAATTTATACTCCGCGTCCATGAAGACGGTCGCGGAGGTCGCGCGTCCCGTCACCGTGTCGATGATCGGCGACTGCACGCGCTCCTTGAGTTTCACGTCAAGCCTGTAGCGCGCCGGCGTCGTGTCGGAACCGGTCCCGTTGAAGGCGAAGATCAGCTCGTTTCTGACGTAATGGCCGATCCGATCGGGAATGGGCGGGATCTCGATGGCTTTGAGTTCGTCGGCGAGCGGGACGCCCATCGTCGTTGGTCCATAGAGCGGACGAATTTCGCAGGCCGACAAGCAGAGCGCCATGCCGACAACGGTCATCAGGCCGCGGACGGAACCCAATTCGAACGCCTGCATCCACGCCCCCTCGACGATCAGATTTAAGCAAACCACGTGGGCGAAGCTATCGCACGTGTCGGGACAGGGTTCAACGCCGCGCCGAGACGGGTCAGGGAGACGGTTTCCCGAACCCCGCCGGCGGCCCCCGCGCGCCGAGACGGCGAAATCGGCCGCCGCGCTAATACGGCGGAGACGACGTCCGCCGAACAAATTTGATATCTAATTGTATTTATTTTGTATATTTCCGGCCGCCGGGCGCTGGTCTGACTTTTGATCTTACAGAGCGGCGCCGCAAAGGCGTTTTCGTCGCGCCGGCGCATTGTCAAAGGTCGAACAGCCCGCCTGTCCCATTATGGCGCGCGGCGCTCCTCGTTCCGATTCACGGAATCGGAACACGCGCCGGCTAGCCTGTTTGCGATGTGCTGTCGCATCGCGGCGCCCTGGGTGAAAGACCGCGGGATGGATCGATGTTCCCGCCCGGACTTTCCGCCGCGCGCGGCCATCGGCGGCCGACGCGGCGGAGTCTCTCGACGCGTTCCCGCGTGGCGTCGCCGCTGCCGTTTCGCGCGATGGAGTCCTTGAAGCGATGCAAATAAATCTAGAGCAAAATCCGAGCATGGCGATTCAATAAAGTGGCGATGATTCCCATATCCGAAGGAGAGCGTTCGTTGGGCTGGAACGCCACGGGGACAGGGGGCGGATCATGGCGCTGTCGATGG
>Ga0181524_10000536_pt1 | contig 45755 bp, 34 predicted proteins | sample PEATcosm2014_Bin_34_FD_119761 | JGI IMG/M metagenome (GOLD analysis project Ga0181524, IMG submission 119761) | Peatland microbial communities from MTU Mesocosm Facility, Houghton, MI, USA - PEATcosm2014_Bin05_60_metaG | ecosystem: Environmental > Terrestrial > Soil > Wetlands > Peat | place... | reverse complement strand
GTAGAACTGCCACTTCAGGTTCGTGTCGTATTCCTCGCCGTCGAAAAGCCTGTAGTCAGTATCTATCGGGGTAGGGGCGCCATTTACGATAGGCCCGTGCATATTGGGGTAGTTGCCGGCTACCTCAAGAGCACTGGCGATCTTGACGGCGTTAACCGGGCGGTGGGACTTGTAAGCGTTGCCGCCGCCTTGGGAATGACCATAGATGCACGAGGGGTTCTGGCTGAACTCGGCCACCAGGATCGTGGTTGCGGGCGACGTGATCTCGTCTTCCTGGACCTGGCAGAGGTTGGACGTGTTGTTCCAGGCGCTGTCATAAGTGCTGTTATCATAATTTGCGAACGTGCAGTCGGCGGCACCGGCCGTCGCGTAATAGGCGAGCATTACGTTATCATGCGATTGGCAGTATTTCTTCCGGGGCATGACAGCCTCATTGGCGACGTAGCTCAGGCGGGGCGCCTGCCTGTCATCTACAGCCGAATAGGTCGCACCAGCAGGGGTCTCGCTGGTTTGCCCTGGCGGAGGCGAGGGGATGCGAATGGTGGTGAAGTTCGTCGGCGCAAATCCGTGTGGTACGTGCGAAGGACAAACATAACTGGGTTCCTGCATCGGATAGGGGCCGAAGCTCGTCCCCATGGCGGCGTTCTGGGCGGCATAAAAGACGCTTGAGGTGTACTGGTCGGGCTCCATTGCCGCCGTCCAGTGGAAGTAGCCGCCCGTTGTACCGTCGCCGAGCGTTGGCGACTCGCCCTCGCCGTTATTGTACTGGTAGTCCACCGGGTAGTAATCTCCGTAAGCCGCCACGTACGTATGCAAGGCCAGTCCAATGCTGTGCAGGTTGCTCATGCAGGCGACCGACTTGGCCACTTCGCGGGCGCGGCCGAGCGCCGGCAACAGGATCGCCGCCAGCAGGGCGATGATCCCGCAGACCACCAGCAGTTCGATGAGCGTAAACGCGCCTCTGCCCATTCTGCCTCTACGCATAAATCTCTCCTTCTTTCTTGACAGGAATGCCCACGCGACGCGAGACGCGCACCCGCGCGCCCGATTCCGCCCATTGTTCTCTTGCCCATGACCTCCTTTCGCGTTCCAGGCAAACGGTTCTCAGCTTTCTCGCAACCCAAGAGAAGGATAGAACCGCAAGGTTAGAGGAGTTTGAGGAGCAAGCGAATAGGATGATAATTCATGCTCATCCTTTCCTCGCATTCTTCTCACGGCATCGGAATTGACCTGCGGAAGGCTATAGAGTGCGGAGTGCAGCTTGCCCGCCGCAGCTTCAGCGAAGGCGGGAGTGCAGGATTATGATGGTAAAGTGGACACGACTTCGGAGGGGTCCGTCACGCTCGCCGGGCGCGGCGCGCGTTCAACGCATCGCAAACGACGGATGCGCCTCGTCCACGGCGACGATGATCCCGCGCCAATCGGCGCAGAATTCGTCCACGGGGACCTGGACTTTGCCCATGAGCGGGTCCGCGAGGATCGCCGTCCGATCGTTCATGGCCAACAGCACAACCCAGTGGTCGCGCAACAGGTCCGACTTGATCCGCGCCAGCACCGGTCTCAAGCAGCGGGCCAGGTGGTCCAGGCCGGGGCGCTCGAGCGTCACGCGGTAGCCGGTTCCGGACAGCCTCGTCCGCAGCGCGCGGCACACGGTGATTTCATCCGTGCCCGTCACGGGCGTGGCGCCGCAGAGCTGCTCCATCTCGCGTTCGTTCGTCCGAATCCCGATCTGCGTCAGCAACGTCGCCGCCGCGGCCGCGCCGCAGGTGAAGTCGTGCGTCTGCAGGCACACGCCGTCGCGGTCGGGCGCGCCGGCATACTCGCGCGGATCGAAGGTCGCCCGAGCCCAGGGCGGCTGCAGCGCGAACGCAAACAGCGCCAGCGCGGCGATCCCTGCGGCTGCGCGCAGCGGCAGGCGACTCACCTGCCGCGCGCCGATCCCGAGACTGATGAAGGCGAACGGGAATACCCACAACGGACGCATGGCGGAATAGAGATTGAATGAGAGCAGCGGATACTCGATCTCCGGCCGGAACCGGAAGAGCGCGCGCAGCGCGATCATGCCGAAGGTCAGCGCCGCAGCCGCCAGCGCCACCGGCTTCGAGCGCCCGCCGATCCACAGGCCGGCCGCCCAGCACGCGGTGAAGAGCAAGCCGCATGACACCACGATGACCCAAGCCATCAGCCCATCCTTCGCGCCAAACCTGAGCGAACGGAGGAACGCTCCAGCCGACAGGATGCTGTGTTAGCTTTGCGCTAATTATACCGCAGAATCACGTTAGCGTCCAAATCGTGGCTTTTTCCTCCAGTCCTATTATCGGCGGATTCTTTTAAGTACTGAGCCACCGGGAGCTGAGCCGGTTCTGAAGCGGGAGGTTCGGATAGAGAACCGCAGGGCCGTGGACAGGCCCGTGTTCGACGTGACTACAACGGCGGAACGGCAGCAGGGTTACGATCCTGCTGTTTCACTTCCCGGATTTCGTCAATGCCCCTGCGATTGCAAGAATTACGCCCGCAATCATAACCAAAGTGTAGAGCCAGCTTATATTGGTCGCGTGAGTAAACTCCATGAAGCCGCCGAAGCAAATCAAGGCAATGCCGAACAGCATGAGCTTCAGAGATTGCTCTCCCATCGGCCCTCACCTCCGCAACTGGTAACCCGGGACTTGCCATGTGGCCGCCCTCCGCGCTTCGGTCAGCCATCACAGGCCATCTTCTACCGACTGACGCCCCGTGTCAAGCGATTTCCTGCCGCGGACATCCGGGAAATTCCGAATAATGGACCCCACTTTTGCTGATCTTCGACGGAGCCCCGAATGCCGGTATGGTGCAATGCGACTGCATCGGCCGAATTCCACGGGGCTATCAATCCAGGGCTCAAAATACCGATATATACTTTAAGTAGAGGGTGAAAGATGGGAGGTGGGTCCCATGAAAAGCATATTGATCGCAGCGTTATTGACGCTCACAATCGCGGCTTTGCCGAACGTGGCAGCGGGCGGTTCGAGCGCATCGGCCACCGTCATGGTCATGTGCACAATCCCCCCGGACATGGCGGTTACGCCGCTGGAAGCCGTAGCAGATGCGGGGATTATAAGGACGGGCGCCTTTTCGATCACCTGTGATTACGAGGTGCGCGCCAACATGAAGAATGTGCAGCTCTTTGTCGAGCAGTCGCCGCTCTTCAAGGCCGGCGACCCGACCGGTAACGCTGTTGCGCCGATTCCGATTGACACTTCGAAAGGCGTGACGGTTCAGCCGGCCAACGGAAATGCTAAAGGCGGGCACGGCAACATGTTGACGTTCGTAGGAAACGGCGCGGCCATCCAGGGTTTCCAGACGCTGAAGACCGAGGTCGTCACGTTTTCAAGCCGCCAGAACGGCGTTTTCAACCAGCAGGTCGGCGTGACGTGCTGGTGGTCGCAGCCTGATCCGCAGAAGCCGCCCGGTGAATACAGTGGTGTCGTGCGGCTGACTTCATTGGCGATGCCGCCGGCAGGCTGATGCGGACGCGATGATGGCTGTTGTCAATCGCAGCGGGGACACTGGGCCGTTCGTCTCGGTCATGCTCACATCATCTTTCCCGATTTCGCACGATGCGACCGTCCCACAGTTCTGCTGAACCCATGCCTCCAGTCTGCCTATCGCTACTTTTCGCGCCCAAACCAAGTCTTAGAAAGTGCTGGCCAGGTACAACATAGGCTCTGATTCTGTGTTGAGTTCCATGAGCATTTGCCTGACGGACTCAGCAATCTCTGCATATCATTCAGAGATAATGAGTTATGATATGATATTGACATTCTGCTAAGTCCTGTGTTGAGCAGGGACAACATTCCGAATCCAAAGTCCTGCTGTGACCTTCACGCCTTGTAGCTATATCGCTATATTCAATAACAGTTTATGACCACGCGCCGGTTTGGCGCGGCGCTGGCACCAGAATTGCTACATCAACAAAAGAAATCGCTTCCGAACGGGTTAAGGGCGATATCACGGGGTCTAAAGAATGGGGAGGGTGCATGGGAAAAACCGTCTCAGCGTCGTAATCTCGTGGTCGCCTTTCGATTCAACTTCGATCCTCAGCCATGAAAGCGCAATCCAGACAGGAGCGCCCGAGCGGCTGGAGGAAGCGAGAGGCGATAAGCGCATATCGGTTCTTTCTTTCATTGGCGTCGATCAGCACTGCCCTGTTCATGGGGAGCAAGAAGCATGAAGCAACTCGTGATCGTTGCTTTCGCGATGATCGCCGTCGCGGCGTTTGCGCCGGCGACTTTCGCTCTCGAAGATGATGGATCCGCGGGTGCGTCCGCGATCGTTAACGTCAGCGTGAACGTCAACCCGCTCATCTCCGTGACGCCGGGTCCCGAGCTGGCCGGCGGCACCACCATTCAGTACGGCAGTGTCGGGCAGGGCAACTTCGCGATCCTGGTCCCGTTCAGCGTTAACGCGAACAGCCAGGAACTCATTCTCCAGGTGAACGCTTCGAACCTGTATAAGGCTGACGATCCGACCACGTCGAACTACATCCCGGTCAACCTGAGCGCCGGCGCGATCGTTTCGTCGCCCACCGGCCAGGCCAGCCCTATCAAGTTCGGCAGCACGCAGCTCCCGTATACGGGCACTTCCACCGTGGGTGGTTTCCCGACTGTGATGACCTCGGCTGTGGAGTATCAGAGCAGCCAGGCCGGTGTGTTCAGCCAGGAAATCGACGTCACGGTCACCTGGAACACGACCGCCAACCCGATTCTCGGCTCGGAACTGCCGACCGGCGAGTACAGTGGCGTCGTTCAGCTCATCGCCACTATTCTGCCGACGACTTCGTGATTCGGCGTACAAGCCGGTTCTATGTTGGACCGGCTTAAGTCATCATTGCACTTTTTATGGGGAGTAAAAAGATGAAGCGTTTTATGATGGTTGCGATCGCGATGCTCGCTATCGTGGCGTTCGCGACGGTGTCTTTCGCTCAGAGTGCGTGTGCGACGGTCGCGGTCAGCGTTAATGTCAACCCGCTCATCTCTGTCACGCCGGGCCCCGAGCTGGCCGGCGGCACGACCATTCAGTACGGCAGCGTCGGGCAGGGCAACTTCTCCATCCTGGTCCCGTTCAGCGTTAACGCCAACAGCCAGGAACTCCTCCTCCAGGTGAACGCCTCGAACCTGTACAAGGCTGACGATCCGACCACGTCCAACTACATCCCGATCTGCCTGGGCATCGGCGCGCTGGTTACGTCACCGACCGGCCAGGCCAGCCCCGTCAAGTTCGGCAGCGAGTGCTTGCCGTTCACGGGCACTTCCACTGTGGCTGGTTTCCCGACCGTGATGACCTCGGCTGTGGAGTATCAGAGCAGCCAGGCCGGCGTGTTCAGCCAGGAAATCGACGTCACGATCACCTGGAACACGACCGCCAACCCGATTCTCGGCTCGGAACTGCCGACCGGCGAGTACAGCGGCGTCGTTCAGCTCATCGCCACTATTCTGCCGACGACGGGCTGATAGGGCCGACAAGCGGGTTCTTTGTTTGATTGGTATCGGTCCGTAGTGTACTATTCATCTTTGTGGGGAGCAAAAACATGAAGCAGTTTACGATTGTCGCCATCGCGATGCTCGCCATCGTGGCGTTCGCGACGGTGTCTTTCGCTCAGAGCGCGTCCGCGGTTGTTGACGTCAGTGTCAACGTCAACCCGCTCATTTCCGTCACGCCGGGCCCCGAGCTGGCCGGCGGCACCACCATTCAGTACGGCACTGTCGGGCAGGGCGCGTTCTCCATCCTGGTCCCGTTCAGTGTCAACGCCAACAGCCAGGAACTCCTCCTCCAGGTGAACGCCTCGAACCTGTACAAGGCCGACGATCCGACCACGTCCAACTACATCCCGATCGTTCTGAGCGCCGGCGCGCTCGTTGTGTCTCCGACCGGCCAGGCCAGCCCCGTCAAGTTCGGGAGCACGGACCTGCCGTTCACGGGCACTTCCAGCGTGGCTGGCTTCCCGACCGTGATGACCTCGGCTGTGGAGTATCAGAGCAGCCAGGCCGGCGTGTTCAGCCAGGAAATCGACGTCACGATCACCTGGAACGACACCCTTAACCCGATTCTGGGCACGGAACTGCCGACCGGCGAGTACAGCGGCGTCGTTCAGCTCATCGCCACTATTCTGCCGACGACTATTCCGTAAGGTGGCTAACTAAGACTCGGACGGTTTTTCAACGGTGAAACGACGTCATTGGTTGTGCGTCTGGGCGGCGCTCGTCATGACCCTCTTCTTCATCGAGGGCCATGCGAGCGCCGCCGGCTTTTCCGCAAACCCGAGTGTCATCCAATGGGCGGTTGACCGCGACTCGACCACCCAGCAGGTCGAGATCCAAAACACCGGGCCGCAGGAGCAAACCTGCCAACTGTCTCTTTCGAACGTCACCGGCGGCAAGAATGGCGCGGTCTTCGCCCTCCTTCGCCTGAAGAGCGACACCGCCGAAATAACCCTGGCCGGCCGCCAGAAGCGCATCGTCAACCTGCAACTCGACGGCGGCCTGAAGTGCCCGGCGGGCCTTTACCAGGCCATACTGACCCTCAAGCCCCGCTTCGGAGCGGGCGCGGAAACGAAGGTCCCGATCCAGGTCCGCGTCTATCCCCGGTTGATCATTGCGGTGGACACGGCGCCCACGGTCGAGAGCCTGCCGCAGGGCTTCGAGACGATCGCGCGTTTTTACGTAGAGGCCAGCGTCCCCAAAGTGCAGTTTTTCGTCGCCGCCTCGCCGCTCATTTACCAGAACCCCGCGAAGGGTGAAAAGATACCGCCGATTCCCCTGAACCTCGCCCAGGGCGTGCAGATCATTCCGCAGAACGTCGAGCCGGGCGGCGCAGCGTCGCGCGTTTATTTCCAGCACTCGGCGCAACTCGTCGGCCAGTTCCCCATGCTGAACACGCAGAGCCTTTGGTTGTCCGACACCCCCTATTTCGCGCAACCGGTCTACGTGACCGTGCAGTGGAAACTGGCCGAGTCGAACCAGCCGGTCGGCACCTACGTCGGCCAGGTGGAACTCTGCGGGCTGGTTATGCCCGAGTAAAAACGCCCGTCCGCACTGATGAACTTTTGCTGCGGGGCCCATGGATTACCGCTGACGAACTGCAAGCGTTATAATGTCTTCGTCTTGCCTTAATCCGTGAAATCCGTGACGACCGTGCCGGTTAAACAAAGATCAACAGGAGGCTTGCTTATGCGCAGACTGGCGCCGGCTGTGACAGTCGCTCTGGCCGCGTGGATCGGCATTTTCGGGTCGCAGACCGCTTCGGCCAAGATCACCATCTCGCCGGCTTTCGCGGAAATGCGGCTGGACAAGGGGCGGGCCACCGGCGAGTTCTCGATTTCCAATGACGGCGATGCGGAAGAGCGCTTCCGTATCAACACCCAGCACTTCATTTTCACCCGCGACGGCAGCATACAGAAAGTTCCACCGGACGAGCATTCCATGGCGCCGTGGATCATCTTCAATCCCAAGGAATTCACCGTGCCGCCGAAGAGCCGCCAGGCCGTTCGCTGGGCGGTTCTGCCGAGGGGCGAACTGCGCAACGGCGAGTACTGGTGCTGCATGGAGCTGGAATCGCTGAACACCTCCACCGCCACCAGCACCGACGAAAAAGGCCGCAAGATGAAGATCGAAATTGTCGGCGTCGTCCTCGTCCCCATGTTCGGCCTGGTTGGAAAGGTTGACTATCAGGGCTCCCTCAAGCAGGCGGGCGTGCAGGCCCAGGCCGATGGATCGAGCATGGTCGAAGCCATATTCCTCAACGGGGGAAACGGCCGCCTGCTGCCGTACGGCAAGTACGAAATCGCCGACTCCTCCGGCGCCGTCGTCGCCAAGGGCGAAGGAGGAAGACTTTACGGTTACGTGATGCCCGGCAACGAGAGGCTTTTCACGTCGACTCTCACCGCGCCTTTGCCGGCCGGCAAGTACACGCTGCGGATAGAGTTCACCTCGCCGAACCTGGCGGACCCGCTCAAGCAGGAAGTCTCGTTCGACTGGGTTCCGCCGCCGCCGCCGAAAGCGCCGAAGACGACCGGCGCTGCCGCGTCGCCCTCCACAATGCCAGCGCCCGGCGTGCCGTCGCCGGCGACACCGCCGCCCGGAACGGCGCTGCCCGGCACGCCGCCGGCCGCAGGACGATAGGCGCCGGCAAGCCCCGAGACCTGTGAGGAGGATTGAATACTGAGTACGGAATGCAGAATGCTCCGCGACACTCTGCACTCGCTACTCAGTATCCGGCACTCTATACTCGCGGTTTCTTCCCGTCCTTCACGCAGTGCGCCTTCAGCCGGGCGCGCGCTGCGCCGCGCCCGCGGGAAGCGGTGGCTGGCCGCGGCGTTCCTGCCGGTCGCCATGGCGGCGGCGCCCGGCGCCTTCGGCCAAAATGCCCCGCCGTCCCAGAGCGCGAATCCAGCCGTCCCGTCGTCACCCGCCGCGCCGCCGCCCGGCGAGCCGCTGCCCGGAACGGCGCTGCCCGGCTTGCCGCCGGTAACGCCTACACCCGGCGAACTGCCACCAGCAACCCCGCCGCCCGCAACGCCGGCGCCGGTCATACCGCCGGCCGCCGCGCCGTCGCCCGGCGCGCTGACGGCCGCCGCGTCGCCCGCCATGCCGCCGCCTGCCACGCTGGCGCCCGGCGAACCGCTGCCCGGAACGGCGCTGCCCGGCCTGCCGCCGGTAACGCTCACACCCGGCGAACTGCCGCCCGCAATGCCATCGCCCGTCGCGCCGCCGGGCGCCACGCCGCCGCCCGCAACGCCATCGCCCGTCGCGCCGCCGGCCGCCACGCCGCCCGCCGGGCCGCTGCCCGTAACGCCGCCTTCCGGCGAGCCACTGCCGGGAACGGCGCTACCCGGCGTGCCGCCGCCCGCAATGGCGCTGCCCGGCGTGCCGCCGCCCGCAACACCGGGTATGGGGCCCGGAGTCGTCGTCCCGGCGGAGCAATTGCAGATGGAGGTGGTTTCCTTCCGCCTGCAAGGCCGGCAGCCCTGGCAGCGCGTGAAGATTCCCGACCTCGATGCGGCGGTGACGCCCGGGAAGGAACGCCTTTTGCCGCTCCTGCGTCTGCTCGACGCCCTCAAGATCAATCACACGGAGAGCCAGGGCCAGCTCAGCTTTCAGCCGAGCGGCCTGCCGACGGTGACCGTGGATTTGCTCAACCACCGGATGGTCATCAGCAACGAGACGACGCCGATCCTCGTCGTGCCGGCCGATTCCGTCATCACCCACGCGCGCGAGTTCTACGTTCGGCCCTCAGTGATCGCCACCATGCTGGGCATGAGCCTGCAATGGAATGAGCAGGCGTACGAATTCGCCGGCAGCACCGAACGGGTTTATGACCTGTGGAGGGCCGGCGAACGGGCGTCGCTGCTCGGCCTGACGATCAAGGAGGTTCCGCCGGACCTGCCCGAGCTCTTCCCGCCGAACCGTCCGGACGACTGGAGCCTGGATTTCGTGGAACTGCGCGCGCACACGCAGGTGCAGATGCTCGACAGCCAGGAGAACCACCCGGGCGTTGAGGCCGACTCGCTGACCGAGTCGTTCTGGGGGCGGATGATGGGCGGGCGGTATTACACCGAGTGGGCGGAGCCGCAACTGCAGTGGGACCGCGTGAATCACTTTTCCGCCACGCCGCCGGCGCCGGTGCTGCTCAACTGGGGAGAACTGGTGTTCGACAGGCCCAATTCGGAATGGGCCATCGGCGATTCCAATTTCGCCTTGTCGGAACTGGCCGTGCCGTTCGCGCGCGTGACCGGCGTCCGGGTCAGCGGGATGACGGGCACGACGGACGAGGAGAATACCTCGCAGATCGGCGGCCCGGGGGCGCGCCGCCAGTTCCTGCGGCCGCAGATCTTCGAAGGCTTCGCCCGGGTCGGCACCACGGTGCAGTTGTTCATCAACGACCGCCTGGTCTCCACCACCGAAGTGCTGACGACGCTTCCGGGCGCGGGGACCGGCGCGGGGACGGATGAGGGTCTCTGGCAGTTCAAGGACCTCACGCTGCCGCCGGGGACGACCAACGAGATTCGCATCGTCACGACGGACCCGAGCGGGTTCACGACCCAGGTGGTCCGTACGGTCGTCAACACGGCGAGCCTGGCGCCGAAGGGAGAAATCGCGTACACGGCCGCCGCCGGCACCGATCGGGATACGATCAGCTGGGACACGCGCGGCGCGATGGCCGGCGGGCGCGCCCTGTACGGCGTGACCGATCACCTCAGCATCGGCGGCTTCGCCGCGGCCGAGGACAGCTTCAACGTGCCCATGGCGGCCAACGACCCGCTCAATCCCAATGCCCTTTCGATGCCCGTCTCCAGCGCGCACGCCGGCGCCGAACTCGGCTGGCAGCAGCTCAACGACCTCATGTTCTACGGCACCGTCGCCGTCAGCGCCCGCGGGCAGGATGGAGAGGATGACTCCATCAGCGATTCCGCCTTCACCCTGCACGAGGAATTCACGCCCACGACCGCGCTGAACCTGCATGGGACGGCGTTCCGCTACGGGACGAATTACTTCAACGGCGTCTCGATCCAGCCGAACGACCGGCAGGGCGAGGCGATCGGCGCGCGCTGGAAGGCGACCTCGCACTGGAGCCTCGGCGGCGCGTTCGGCAGCGTCGGCAACAACCTCGACAACCAGCTGCCGCAGACCACCACGCTGGATTTCGAGATGGTCAAGGTCCAGACGGACCTGATCCCGAAAACCAACGCGGGGTTTGAAGTGGACCGGATTACGACCGGCTTCGGCGGCTCCGCGGAGAACCTCTACACCTGGAATGCATCCACCACGCTCCCGGCGCAAATCTCGCTCGAAGCCACCGTGGCCATCGGCGATACGCTCGTGCCCAAGCAGGATACCGATTACTTCACCGGCTTGAATGTGCCGGACCTGCCCCTCTTCTCCACACCGACGACGACGGTGCAGTTGCGAAGGGCGTTCCCCGCATCCAACCTGAACGTCGGCGCCTCGTACAAAAAGTCCGACACGCTCGGCCTGCTGACGGGCCTGTTCGACTGGCATCCCAAGGCGCTGCCGCGCCTTCGCATTTTCACCGAGGCGGGCTGGGACTTCAACACCTCGGAACCCTACCTCGACCACCGCACCGAGTATTTCGTGACGCCAAAGGGCAGCATCCGCGTCGGCCTGCAACTCCAGAGCGAGCGCGGCGAGCAGAGCGCGCTGATCGTCCTGACGATCAACGAGTTGTTCGCCGTGCACGACGAGACCGTTGCGCGCATTTCGGATTGGAGCATCGCGCCGTGGGCCGGTGGCGTCCAAGGGCAGGTGCTCCTCAATGTCGAAGGGGACGGCCTCGCGCGCGAAGGGGATCAGGGCGTGCCCGACGTGAAAGTCTCCAATAGCGTCACCAACACCACCACCGACGCCAACGGCTATTTCATCCTGCCGGGGGACCGCCGTCTCGGGAAAGACCACGTCTTCCTCGATACCGCCACGCTCCCGGCGACGGAGATGGCGACCAACGGAGTGCAGTCGGTTTACGTGGGGCCCAACTCGCTGACGCGCGCGTATCTGACCGTCACGCCGGCGCACTACGCGAAGGGGTTCGTCTATGTCGTGAATGCCGACGGCACGCAGACGCCGATTTCGGGCGCGAAAGTGTCGCTGATCCGGGAGAAGGACAAGGCCGCCATGGGCGAATCCTTCACCGCCTCCGACGGGAGCTACTACCTGGGCAACATCCTGCCGGGGGTTTACACGCTGGCCGTAGCGCACGACACGCTGCCGTCGTCGTGCGAACTGCCGGAGGATCGGCAGACGCTGAATGTCCTGCCGAAGCCGGAGATGACCGAGTACAACCTGCCGCCGTTCCTGGCGCGCCAGAAGCCGAAGACAGCGGAAACGAAATGATTTCTGATTTGTGATTTCTGATTACTGATTTCTGATTGACCTCTGACGCGCGCTTTGCGTGCCCAAATCAGAAATCAGTAATCAGAAATCGCCAATCGCCGTTCACTCCGCTCCCTGGCGGAACGGCTTGCCGGCGGCATAGAGCGCCATCCGTCGCCCGATGGCCTCCGCCCGCTGCTGAAGCCCTTGCGCCACCGCAAGGCCGCGCGCCTTCTCCGCCGCCTCCTGCGCCTCGGCGAACGATCCCGTCTCCGCGCAGGCCGCCGCGAGCGCCTCCAGGCAGCCGATGTCCTTCCCGCCGGTCAATTCCACCGCGCGCCGCGCCAGCTTCAGCGCCTCAGGCCCGTTCCGGAAATGCGCGTCGGCCTGTGTCGCCCTCAGCCAGGCCAGGTTGGCCAGGACGTCAACCGAGTCCGGCTGCAGCCGCAACGCCTCCTGGTAATGCTCAACCGCCTCGGCGGTGCTGTTCGTGGAGGCGAGCGCCTTGGCCAGCCCGGTGTGGGCGATGGCGTAGTCCGGCTTCAGCTCCAGCGCCGCGCGGTACTCGGCCATGGCCTCGTTGTAGCGGCTCAGGAGGTTGTACACATTCGCCAGGTTGCAGTGGAACATCGCCTCGTTCGGCCTGAGCCGGACAGCCTCCTTCAGGTGGAAAATGCAGTCGTCGAGCTTGCCTTGCCGGAGGAGGATCGAGGCCAGCAGGCTGTGCGTCTCCGCCGACGAGGGATCCAGTTTGAGTGCCAGATCGTAGTGCTCCGCCGCCTCCGGCAGGTTGCCTTCCGCCAGCAGGACGTTTGCGAGGTTGTACTGGGCGCGGTCATCGGTCGGCCGCAGCCGCACCGCTTCGGCGAAGTGCGGCAGGGCGTCGCTCACGCGGCCGAGCGACGCCAGCGCCTGGCCGAGATTGTTGTGCGCCTCCGGGTAGTCCTTGTTGATCTTCAGCGCCTGCTCGAATTGCGACATGGCCTCTTGCACGTCCCCGCTCTTCATCAGCGCGTCGCCGTAGTTGTAATGCGCGCGGTCGTTGCCCGGCTGCTTCCCGACGATGTCACCCCACATCGCCATCTCGGTCCGGTAGTCGCGGTTGCGCCGCACGGTCAGCCCGGAAAAAACCGCGACCAGCGCGATGAGGACCAGCGCGCCGAAGAGCGAGGGCCAATGAATACCCTCCGCGCGGACCGCTTCGGCGCGCCGCCGCGTGAGCAGCGCATATCCTCCGCACACCGCGAGCGCCGCGACCGCCGCGAGCGGAAGATACATCCGGTGCTCGACGCAGACGTCGGCGATCGGCATGATGCTGGAGGTCGGCGCGAGGATGAGGAAGAACCACGCGCCCAGGAATCCGGCCGCCGGTGCCCGCCGGAACGCCCCGAGCGTCACCGCAATCAGGGCGCTGATCAGGAGCAGCCACGGCAGGCTCTGGGCGACCGTCGCGACCGGCCATTTGTAGTCCAGGATCAGCGGGCTCGGCCAGAAGGCCAGGCGCAGGTAGTGCGCGATGACGCCGAACTGCGTCATCGCGTACTGGCCCGGCGTCATGAGCGGCATGGCGAACCCCGCCGAGACCGCCGCCGGTGCGTGCGCCACCAGCGCCGCCAGGGCCAGCCACGTCAGCGCCAGCCCGGCGTAAAGCACGGGGGATCGCGCCAGCGCGCGCCGGAACGAGCCGGCCGCGAAAGTCCGGTCGTACAGCAGCACGATCAGCGGCGCGGTGACCATGACTTCCTTCGCGCCCATGCCCAGCGCGCAGAAGGCCACGGCCGCCGCGTGCCACGCGCGGCGCCGCTCGGAATCGAATCCCCGGATGGCGCAGTAAAGCGTCAGGAGATAAAAGAGGCCCATCAGCGATTCAGCGCGCTGGGCGACGTACGTCACCGATTCCGTCTGGAGCGGGTGCGCCAGCCAGACCAGCGCCACGGCGAGCGCGAGCGGCAGCGATGCCGCGCCGAACCGCGCGCGCATCGGCCCGCTGAGGAGCGTTCGCCGCACGATCCCGAACAGCGCCAGCGCCGCCGCGACGTGGATGGCGATATTGACCAGGTGGTAGCCGCGCGTGTCGAGTTCGCCGATGGCGTAATTGACCGCGAGAGAACGCTCGACCACCGGCCGCGCGTTCTGGAAGACGGTTTTCCATGACGGCCAGAGCTGCCGGATCGCCGGGTTCTTGACGATGCTGTCGAAATCATCAAAGAGGAAATTGCCGCGGATGCCGTTGAGAAAAATCGCGAAGCCGAGCGCGACGATCAGCGCCGCCGCCAGCGCGAGAACGGCCCTCTTCGCCCGCGGGACCGGCTCTCCGCCTCCGGCCGATTGTGGATCCGGCATGGATGTCGCGCCATTCGCTTAGCAGAAGTGACACCAAGAGGCTTCCGCTAATACTATACCGAAATCTGCTCACAACGCGATACCCTAACCAGGCGGAATGACGCATATTCGCTTGAAACTCGCGCGCGGGCCGGACCAGCCGCAGACATAGCGCGCCTCGGCATCCAGGCGAAAGACGCCATCCGGCCCTGCGGCCCAGACATAGCCGGTATCGGGTTCCACGGCCAGCGAATTGGCCCTCAGCGGCGCGCTGCAGAGGATTTCGCCGGTGGCACTGAACTTGCGCACACCCTCGGAACCGGCCACCCAGGCGGCGTTTCCGGATGCGTCGAGAACGAGATAGAACGCGGCGCCGTATTCGACCGGCACGGGAAAGCCGCCGCGCTCGCTGCCGTCGCGGTTCAGGATATGAACGTAATCGCGGCTCCCGTACACTTGGGAATGCTCTCGCTCGAGGACCCAGACGGAACCGTCCTCGGCATTGACGGCGACGGAGACAGCATACCACGCGAAAGGCTTGGGCGATTCGTAAAGGACCTCGCCTTTTCTCGATACCTTGAGCACTTTCTTCCCGACCAACCAGAAGCAGTCATCGGCGGCGCTGTACGCCGTATCGTATCCATCTGCGTTCACGCGAGCGCCCAGTGTGCCGTCAGGGCCGATGTCAACGGAGCCGCCGCTCGAGAGCGCGCGAACACCACCGGTTTTCGGGTCAGCCGACATGGCCCCTGCCTTGGCATCCTTCTTCTCCCACAGAGCCTTGCCGTCGCGCGAGAACTTTCTGAGCGTGTTGGCCGCGTTCTCCGTCACCCACAGCGACTTGTCGCGCGCGTTCCAGACGAGCTCGTGGGAACCTCCGATATCTTCGCATATGTTGAATCCGGTCAGTTGCCAAATCATCTTCCCGTCGGCACCGTAGGCGGAAAGGGTGTCGTCGTAGTGCGTCTTGCCGCTGAACACCGGGTCGGCGTCGTCGAGCACGGCAACTGAGCAAGCGGTCTCCCGCGCGATGCCCGGCACTCGGCGCCACTCCGCCAGGCGCGCCGCCTGGCTCTTCTTCAGCAGGATGTGGAGATCCTCAAAGCGGTCGCCGAACATGAACTTCTCTTTGCGAACATGCACCGCTCCGAACCACTCGGCCGGTTCGCCGTCCGACTGGGCCAGGAGAATGAGCGATCCCTCGGAACCCTCACGCGGCCAGACAATTTTGAATCCCCCTTGCGCGTCCGTCCTGGTCGTTATGTCGGGGTGTTCCATATAAGCAAACTTCACGGTGACGCCCGATGCCGGCTTGCCGGTATCCGCATACGTCACCGTCCCCTGGAACGTGACCCCCTTCGAGAACTCCATCTTGTTCGCCCCGGTGAGCTTCGTTCCGGGCGAATGGGCGAAGTCCACCTCCACCATCTGACCGGGCTGCAGAGCGATGCGGGCGACGTTCTCGACGCCCTGGCGCGACAGTAGCCGGATATCCCGGTCGGCCCCGGCGGGCACGTCGGAGATTATCGCCGTGCCGTCCTTCCCGAACCGGCTGCCTTCGATCTGGAGGGAACCCACGATGACTTCCACGCGCCACTGATCTTCCACAAATCCCGGCACCCCTTGCGCTTTGCACAGGACCGTGGCGCCTTTGGACAAGGCGACCGCAGCCGGAGCATCGCGCGGGATATTTTGCAGGAGCGCCGGCGCATATTCCTTGTGCCGCACCAGCAGGGAGAATGCCCGGCGTTCGCTCGCCGATATGCGGAACTCGAATCGTCCCTCGGAGTCCGACTGCGCCAGGTCTGCAGAGAAGATGTACCGGTCGCGCTCCTCAAAGACCCGCAAAGGCACCTGGCGCAGCGGGTCGGAAGACCGGATCAGCAGCACGTCGGCGCCGGCGATCGGTTTGCCGGTCCCGACCTCGGTCACCGTGCCGGTGTAAGCGACGCCTTTTCCGAGCTTGATCGCCAGCGGCCAGTCGGGCGAGTCCTCGGGCCGCGCGATGACTTCCTCCAGCCGTGTTTCGGCATAGCCCGGCGCCGTGACAATGACCACGTGCGCGGCGCGGCAGATCAGCTCTTCGATCGTGAAACAGCCGTCGTCGGCCCGGCAGTCCTGCCCGCGTCCGCTCAGGTATGCCGCGAACGAACCGAAGGGACGGCCTTCCACAGTGTTTCTCGAAATGCCGAGCCGCACGTTGAAGGAGGTCACCGGCTGCCCGGTCGTCTCATCAACGACGCGGCCCTTGATTACGCCGGCCGGATCCATGCGGATTTCCGTCTCTCCGTCCACGGTGATCGGCGTCTGACGAACGGCGGAATAGCCCTGCTTCCAAACGTCGGCCGTCACTCCCTGCGCGGGAAGGCTGTCGAACTTGAAGCGTCCCTCCGCATCGGTGTCAATCCTTGGCCCGAAATAACTCCCGCGGGGTTGTCTTGGGACAGGCCGCGCGGCTACGATAGTCGCCCCGGCGACGGGCTTTCCGGCCGCGTCAACGACTCGGCCCGAGGCGTTGTGGCCGGGCGAGAGCGTGAAGTCCATGTGCGGGACCTGGTCGCCTTTTCCGGGCGTGGCCCGCTGGTCGGCAGGCGCAAAGCCCTTGGCCAGCACGCAGATCGAGTCCTCGCGCGCCTCGGAGATACGCGCAAGGCGGAAATGACCGTTCTCATCTGTCCGCGTATCCTGGTAGAGCACGTAGGCCTGATCGGCGGAATAACTGACCAGCGCACCTTTGACCGGCTTGCCCGCCTCGTCGCGCACGTCCCCATCCACCGCAAAGCCCTGGCCCAGCGTGAAATCCACCGTCAGCACGTCTCCCTGCGCGGGCGGATCGAGGTCGCCCTTGGTGACGGAGGCGAAGTCCTTGTGATTGACCGACATGCTCCAGAGCTTGCGCGTGAAAGGGTAGCTCTTGAGTTCGTAGCGCCCGTCGGCATCGGTCAGGCATCGCTGCATCCAGCATTGGATTATGCTCCCGGAGTAGTTGTCCCCGACGAGCGCGCCGGCGACGGGTTTTCCCGCCTCGTCGGTGACGCGGCCGCGGACGACGAAGCCGCGCGCCAGTTCGATCTTGACGTCGTAGTCCGGCTTGCCGGTCGTGTTGATCGCCTGGTGCGTGTTGGCTCGGCCGGGGCTGATGACTTCCAGCGTGTGTTCGCCCAGGGCAAGGCCGACCAGCTCGAATCGCCCCTGCCCGTCCGTGGCGGTCATATGCCCGCTCTCGGCCACAACGCCGGCGTCGGCGATGGGCGCGCCGGTATCTTTGTTGGTGACCGTGCCGGTCACGCGACCGCCGCTCTTGAGGTGAAGCGTGAAGTGGTCCATGGGCTTTCCGGCCACGACGTGCCACTGACGTTCCTCCCAAGGCCCGCCGTCGGAAGTCAGAAGCCCTTTGTGTCCCAGGGCGAAGTAGTCTCCCTCTTTGACGCGGGCCTCGAACCGGCCTTCAGCTTCAGTCGTGACATCAATGTCCGGCTTGAACGGGTCGAGCGGGGCATCTTCACTGGTGAGCACGGCCGTCAGGCGGGCGCCTGCCACAGGCCGGCCCTGGTCGTCCAGGAGCGTGCCCTTGATGAGCACGGCAGCCTGCGGCTGGGCCGGCGGCGCCGGCAAGTCTTGCTTGGCTTGAGCCGCCGGATTCTCCTTCTTCGTCTGCGAGTGCGCCTGCGGGATCAGGACCAGCCCCAGCGCCAGCAGCAAGATGATGCCCGCCCATCCCAGTCGCAGCGAGAGCTTGCGGTTTGTGTCCAGAACGCGCTTGAGCCGCGCGGCCAGGGTCCCGGTCGTCTCCACGATCCCCACGTATGCGGGCGTAAAGAACTGGCGCTGCGCGCCCTGCTTGACGATGCTCAGGAGCGAAGCGCTGTAGCTCTCGCGCTGGCCCGGAAGCTGCGCAAGGACGATGTCATCCACAATCAACTCGCGCTCGCGGCGCAACTGCCTGTTGGCCAGCCAGACGACCGGGTGGAACCAGTAGAGGACCTGCACGAGCAACTGGACGAAGCTCACCCACAGGTCCTTGCGGCGCAGGTGGGCCAATTCGTGCAGCAGGATGGGCCGAATCTGTTCGGGCGGAAGCGATTCGAGCGCCGGGCGCGGGATCGCGATGCGCGGGCGCAACACGCCGAAGAGAATGGGCGAGTGCAGGTTCTCCACGCTCACGAGCGTCACGCGGGAAGATATGCCGAGCGCGGCCCTGGCTTCTTCCAGCAGACGGAGCACGCTTTCATCATGGACCGGCTGGGCCGCCGCCAGCAGGCGTCCCATGCGGCGATGCTGAGCCAGGAAGAGGAACACCAGCGCCAGCACTCCAAGACACCAGATCCCGAAAAGGGCTGTGGGCCATGGGAGATGGAAAGCCGCTCTTGCCGCGGGCGCGGCGGCGCGGGTTGTCGCCTGAGGAACGAAAACCGCCGGCGCAGGTTCAGGTCTGGACGCGAGCCGTACAGGCGCGGCAACTCCTTCGGGCGACGGAGCAGCCGCTGCTGTCGAACGGGGAACCGCCCAGGAAACTGCGGCGGCCTGTTTCGGCAAGACCCATTGGCCCGCTCCCGTGACAAAGGCCAGGCTCGGCGGCAGGCACAGCTTGAGGAGCAGCAGGCACCAGAGGAAGTAGCGGAAGCGGGGAGACGCCTTCCGGGCCAGGAGGGCGACGCCGAGGACTGCCAGCCCCATCAGGGCGACTTGCCAGGCCATCGGCCACATCCACGCGAGCCAGGCATGAGACGCGCGGCTCATCATCGCCAGGAAGGTTTCCATCTCAGTTGCCCTTTCCCTTCTGATGGCGTTTCAGAAGCTTCTCCAGTTCCGCCACGTCCTCGGGAGTCAGGTGCTTTTCCTCGGCGTAATAGGCCACGAACGGCGAGAGCGCGCCGCCCAGGACCCGCTCGGAGAACTGCCGGATGGCCGCGCGCAGCCCCTTCCGGCGCGGCACGGCCGAGCGATAGAGGAACGAATTGCCTACGCGCGTGTACGAGAGCCAGCCCTTCTGCACCATGCGCCGGAGGAGCGTCTTGACCGTGCCCTGCGCCCAGGGCTGCGCGCCGGCCAGGTGGGCATAGACGTCGCGCGCGGCCAGAGGCCCGTGCTCCCACAAGACCTTCATGACTTCCCACTCGGAATCGGAAAGCGAACGCGGAGGAGGAACTTCCTTGCGGCTCATGGGCGGGCTCCCTCTGTTTCATGACGCGCTTATCGCATACAAATGTAATCGGTTCAGGGGCCCGTGTCAAGAGGGCATTGCAGTTTTTTCTTGCGGGGCAGAAACTGGCCCGGCGGACGGTTACTTGACGGGAATGTCATCAGTCCTCACAATACAATGTTTGATGCCTGGCCGCCGCGTGGAGGGCGGCTGTAGGGCAAGTGCCGGATGAATAGGAGGAGAAGGCATGGCCATCGAGATGTGCCCGGCATGCAGGGAGATTCGCAATATGCGAATGTCGGTCTCCGAGAGAACCGTGAAGGGAAGCGAGGAAAAGACGAAGAGAATCCGAACGCTCACCTTCCACTGCGAGACCTGCAACACGTTCGTGCGGAGTGAGGACCATGAGTTGCAGGCAACGGGTAAAGGCAACTGATTTTTGGGTTCGGGTGTACTGATTCAACCAGACGCCACATTATCGAACTCATGCTGAGCGAAGCTCTTCGCTTCGCTCAGTGACGACCTTGTGCATGTCGAACTCTCAAAGCATTTCAAGGATGCCCGTTTTTTCAGATGGCCGGTTTGATGAGGCGGCGAGACGCTATGACTTATCGTGCAACTCCGGCATCGCCGGTTGCAGTCCCGGTCTCATCCAACAGGCCGGCCGGTCGCGGGGCCGACCTGGAGCGGCTGGCGCCGGTCGGCGAGGGACAGGGCATTCACTTGGGACGCGTGGTGTGGGTGCACGACCCGAAGGCCGCGGTCTGGCCAGGGCTGGGCAACGGGCATTGGTGGGAACCCGCGCACACGAATCAGGAGGAAGTGGACCGGATGGTCTCGCGCGCGCTTCGCGAGCTGACCGGCGAAGCCGCGGACGCCGCCGCCTGGGACAAGCTGTTCCGCCATTTCAACAGGGCGCACGGCAGGGGCGACGCGGGCTATCGGCCGGGCGAGAAGGTCGCGATCAAGGTGAACCTCGTCGGCTTGATCCGCAGCATGAACACCGTCTCTCCGGACACGCTGGCGCTGGTGCGCGACCGGAATTACATGAACACCTCGCCGCAGGTGATGCGGGCGCTGCTCCGGCAGCTCGTCGCCGTCGCGGGCGTGCGGGAAACGGATATTTTCCTGGGCGACACGCTGGCGGTCTTCGCCAACGAGTATTACGATCTCCTCCACGCCGAGTTCCCGAACGTGCGCTATGTGGACTGCCTCGGCAAGCTGGGACGGGTCCAGGCCAAACCGTCGGCGGTCCCGTTCTACTGGAGCTGCCGGCCGGAGGGAATGAAACAGGACTATCTGCCGGACTTCATTGCGGACGCGGCGTACCTCGTCAACCTGGCGAACCTGAAGGCGCACGCGGGCGCCGGCATAACCCTTTGCGCCAAGAACCACTACGGCTCGCTCGTGCGGTACCCGGGCGAGCGGGGATACTATGACATGCATCGCGGCGCGTTCCGCAAAGAGCCGAACTCGTACCGGCCGCTGGTGGACCTGATGGCGCACGCGCACTTCGGCGGCAAGACGGTCCTGTATATGATTGACGGCCTCTATCCCGGCACGCACGAGAAAGATGCCGCCCCGCGCAGGTGGAAGTCGGCGCCCTTCAACGGTCACTGGGCCTCGAGCTTCCTGGCCTCGCAGGACCCGGTGGCGATTGACTCGGTCGGTTTCGATTTTCTCTGGACGGAATGGGCCGACTATCCGCGCATGAGCGGCGTGGACGATTACCTGAACGAGGCGGCGCAGGCGGAGCGGCCGCCCTCGGGGACGTTCTACGACCCTGACCATGCAGCGAGCGTGACGCGGCCGCCGAGCCTCGGCGTCCACGAGCATTGGAACAGCGCCGAGGAGAAGAAATACTCGCGCAACCTCGGGCTTGGCAAAGGCATCGAACTCGTGCCGGTGACCCTGGCCGGCCCTGCCGCGCAACCTTGAAAAGGAAGAACAAAGATGATCGGCCAGCGAGTTCTGACGACCGCCGCTTTACTGCTGGCGGCGACCATGGCGGGCGGCGCTGACGAAGCGAACCCGCAGCTCTTCAGTCCCTATGCGCAATGGAAAAACGGGCCGTCGCCGGACGCCTCGTTCTTCCCCATCGGCGTCTTCACGCAGGAGCCGGCTTATGCGCCCAGGTACCAGAAGGCGGGCGTCAATCTTTACGTCAGCCTGTGGGAAGGGCCAACCGAGGCCCAGCTTGCCGAGCTCAAGAAATGCGGAATGCAGGTCATCTGCGACCAGAATGCCGTGGGCCTGGCCCACAAGAACGATCCGGTCATCGTCGGCTGGTTGGCCGGCGGCGTGCCGGACGAATCCGTGGCGCGCCCGCAAGGCAATGGCCGCCGGCCGCCCGTGCCGCCGGCCCAGGTTGTTGAGCGCTACGAGGCGCTCCGCAAGGCGGACCCTTCCCGGCCGGTTTTCATCTCTCTCAGCCAGGCCGTGGCTTGGGACGATTGGGATGGCCGCGGCGAGCGGAACAATCACCCCGAGGATTACCCGGAGTACCTCAAGGGATGCGACATCGCCTTTTTCGAGTTCTTCCCCGCCGCGAACTCCGACCCGCGCGTCAAAGGCCGGTTGGATTTCGTCGCCCGCGGCGTCGAGCGGCTGATTCAGTGGGGCGAGGGGCGCAAGGTCGTCTGGAACATCATCGAATGCACGCGGGTCAACTGGGATACCAAGGCGACGCCCAGGCAGGTCAAGGCGGAAGTCTGGATGAGCCTGGTGCATGGGAGCCGGGGAATCATCTATTTCTGCCATGAGTTCAAGGGCAGGTCCACCGACCACGCGCTCCTGGACGATGCGCAGATGCTCGCCGCAGTGACGGCGATCAACAAGCAGATTCGGGAACTGGCGCCTGCGCTGAACAGCCCCACCGTGAAGGACGCGCTCAAGGTGGAATGCTCGAACAAGGACGTGCCGGTGGCGGCGATGGTGAAGAAGCAGGGCGGCGCGACATACGTCTTCGCCGTCGCCATGAAGCCCGGCGAGACGGAAGCCGCCTTCACCCTCGACGGGCTCCCCGCCGGCGCGCAGGTCGAAGTCCTCGGCGAGGACCGGAAGATCGCGCCGGCGGATGGCAAGGTTCAGGACCATTTTGGCAATTGGGACGTGCATCTTTATCGGATGAGGTAGACTCCTATGACAGCACCTGTTCCTCGCCGCGGGCGATTCGCAGCGGCGCTACAGCCGTTCATTGACCAACGCTGGCTGGGCGGCGCCGTGATGCTTGTGGCGGACCGGAACAAAGTGCGTGCCTTCGAGACGGCCGGTTTCGCCGACATCGCCGCCGGCAAACCGATGCGCGCGGACGCGCTCTTCTGGGTCGCCTCGCAGAGCAAGCCGATCACCGCCGCCGCGTTCATGATGCTCGTGGATGAAGACAAAGTGCGGCTGGACGAACTGGTGGAATCGTACCTGCCGGAATTCAAGGGCCAATGGCTTTGCGTCGAGCAGGATGCCGATCACATGCTGCTCAGGAAACCGCGGCATCCCATCACGGTGCGCAACATCCTCAGCCACACCAGCGGCCTGGCGTTCACCTCGCCCATGGAAACGCCCACGCTGGACCTGCTGCCGCTGCGCGTGGCGGCTGCAAGCTACGCCGCGACGGCGCTTCAATTCGAGCCGGACACCCGGTACCAGTACTCCAACGCCGGCATCAACACCGCCGGCCGCATCATTGAAGTCGTCAGCGGCATGCCCTACGAGGAATTCCTGGACCGGCGTCTCCTCGGGCCGCTCGGGATGAAGGACACGACCTATTGGCCGAGCAAGCGGCAGGCGGTCCGCCTGGCGAAATCGTACAAGCCGAACGCGGATGACACCGACCTCGAAGAGATTCCCATCGGGCAGCTCCGCTATCCGCTCCATGACCGCGCGCGGCAGCCGGTGCCGGCCGGCGGCCTGTTCTCCACGGCCCGCGATCTCGCGCGCTTCTGCCGGATGGTGCTCAACGGCGGGAGCTTCGAGGGAACGCGCTACCTGTCCGAAGCCGCCGTCCGCGAGATGACCAGCCGCCAGACCGCCCCGGCCATCGCCGAGAGTTACGGTCTCGGCTGGGCGGTGGGCGACGGCTGGTTCGGCCACGGCGGCGCCCACGCGACCAACATGACCATTGACGTGAAGCGCGGCCTGGTGCGGGTCTACCTCGTGCAGCACGCCGGGTTCCGCGGCGACGGCGGCAAGGGGATCGCGGTTTTCGAGAAGACTGCGGAGGCGTGCTTCGGGAGTTGAATGTCGGCCCCGAACGAGCGGATTTTCGACCGGAAAACTGGCGGCGCGCACTAATGTCGCGTCCCGGAAATAAGTTGCATAATGTGCGGTCATTCCGAGCGGAGCGAGGAATCTCATACGCCGCACGCCGGCAACGGTTTAGGGTATGAGATGCTTCGCTGCGCTCAGCATGACGCGGGCTGGGCCTAGGTAAGTTATTTCCGTGGCGGCGCTCTAGTTCGGCAGAATGTTGAAACTCTTCGGTGGCAGGCCGGTCGCCAGCCAGTAGACGAGGCCAACCGCCATCGGCACGAGTCCTCCGAGCATCTCCCCGGCGATCAGCCCGAACATGAGCGGCTTGAGCCGCTGATACCACGACGCTCCGCCGTATTGAGTCACCAGGACCTTGATGCCCCATCCGCCGAGGAAGGAAGCCGCCAGCATCCTTCCCGGCCACGTGCTCCAGACCAGGAACAGCACCGGGTGCAGCGGCCATTTCGGCCAGCGCAGACGAATTGCCGCAAACGCGAGCACCATCGCCAGGCTGGCCCCGAACCCGATCAGGCAGGGCGCCTTGGGCGACATCTCGGCGAATCGCCTCCATCCGGTCATCGCCTCGGCCGATTCCAGGGTGCCCTGCGTCGTCAGCCGCTGCCGAACCTCGATGGCCTTGTCGAAAGGCATCTGGGGCACTTCCGCCGCCGCCCACTCGTCGTCATGATTGACGCCCCGGTCGTACTGGAACGCCAAAGTCACCGGCACCGCCACCGCCAGCCCGATCAGAATCGCCGCCACGCTCCACGCGGCCGCGCGCCCGATCCTCTCCCGCTGCAGGTCGAGCAGCTTGAAGGCATTGACCATGAACGGCATCAGCGCCTCGCGCGGGTCAACGGCGAGGACCGCCGACAGCAGCAGCATGATCAGTACGGGCCTCGCCCCAAGCGCCCTCGCGCCGAAGATCCCCCAGAGCGTGACGCAGGGAAACCAATACGGCTGGATCATGAACGCCCCGGTCTCGGCGATGAGCCGGCCGATGACGATGAAGAGCATGAAGATCATTCCCGTATACAGGACCGCCAGCGGCCAGTCGAGGCCGACGGAGATGAGGTTGAGCGTGAAGAGGATCGCGCAGATCAGAAACAGCCGAGCGCCCCACGTGGCTTCCGGCGCGGGCGCCTCTGCCGTCGGAATCATGATCGCCCGCCGCAGTGTCCGGCCGTAGTAATGCCGCCCGGTGTAGAGGATCGCCAGCAGCAGGCCGAAATAGGCGCCGAGATTCATGAAGCTCTGCGCGTTCGGCGCGAACATTCCGCCGGCGGTGAGCGAAAGCCCGTAGCCGGCCAGCGCCCCGACCAGCAGCGGATAGAGGAACGGGCCGAGACCCATCGCCAATGACACGTCCGAGGCCAGGAAGTACCCGAAGGCCAGCACGGTAAAATACAGGGTCGGCTGCAAGTAGAGGCCGCCGTCGCCGGCGGCGTACGTGGGAAACAGGGAGACCAGGGACGAGAAGTCCACCTTGGTGGGGACCGTCACGAGAAACTCCGGGAACCAGACCGCAAGGTAGTTGTTGAAGTGGATCAGAAACACAAGTCCTGCGCCGATCCAGAACAGGCGATCTCCGAGCACCGCGCCCCAACGCTTCCCGGCCTCCGGCAGCAGCGCGTTCGAGAACGTCGCCAGCGGATAACGGAGATGCTCATGCTCCGACCATTGGCGATGCACGACCAACGCCAGTCCGATCAGCCCGATCCACAGCAGCAGAATCAGTGGGATCCAGAAGGCCAGCGTTGCGCGCCACGCCTGCCAGGGCACTTCGCGCAGGTTGGGAAGCCCGCGCCCGTTGCCGATGCCGCGCACAAAACCGTTCAGCGCGTCTTCCTGGTTTCCCGGCGAGGCCAGCATCTGCCGAGGGGCCGTCTCCACAATGCCTTCCGCCCGCCAGCCCGGCGTGCTTCGCTCCCATTGCCACGGCATCATCAGCGTCCCCGTGAACGTCCGCATCAGCCCCGAGCCGGGAATGCAGCACATCGCCAGGACCAGCGCCAGCGCCACCGCCAGCTCGCCGGCGGAAAACGCCCAGCGTTTCAGAAGCGGGTTGAGGAGAAAGACGAAAAGGATCAGGCCGCCGTAGACCGAGATCGGCATGTTGCTGCCGACGAACATCGTCTGGCGCATCACGGCGTCGTTGAAGTAGCCGAACGCGCAGACGAAGGCGCCCGCCACAAGTCCTGCCAGAACCGCGCGCCATGTCATGGCCGGGAACCCTTATCCAGCCAAGGAACGCCGGGCGGCGATTCCGTTGCCGCCCCTGTGCGAAAGACATCACGCCCTATTGCGAGGTCTTCCAGGTCACCTTGTCGTTCTCGTCAAACAGGTCCAACCCTGGCCCGCCCTTGTCCACGGCCAGCACGGCGCGCAGGTTGCCATTCTCGTCGAACAGGTCCAGCCCCGGCCCGTTCTTGTTGTTTGTGGAAAGCCTGGCGCGAGTCTTGCCGTCCTTGTCGGACAGGCGCACCCCGGCGCCCTCTTTGATCGCGACCAGCGAGGCGCCGGCCTTGCCGTCCTCGTCGGCCAGGGCCAGCACGGCGCCGTCCTTATTCGCGCCCAGCACGACGTTGAGATTGTCCTTCTCGTCGAACAGGTCCAGCCCCGGCCCGTCCTTGTCCACGGCCAGCACCACGCGGAGGTTGCCCTTCTTGTCCAGCAGGCGCAACGCCGGCCCGTGCTTGTCCACGGCCAGCGCGGCGCGCTCCGTGCCGTTCTCGTCCGCGACAATGAAACTGCGCGCCCGCACGTCCGTCGGCCGCGCCCAGGCCGCCAGGAAGATGACGACGCACGTCATGACAACCGCTCCGCCGATCGCAAGCCGCAGGTTTTGCCGCTTCGATTTGGCGAGTTCCCGCTCGAGATTCTCCAGCCGTTCCTCAACGGTCATAGCCGCCTCCTTTTCTGCCGCCTCGCTGCCGGCGCCCCATGCGCCGGGATTGTACCATGCGCCGCTGAAATGCGGAATGCGCCGCGCAGCGGCTGACCTTCTTGCGGTTGTACAGGCCACGTGGTAAATTCCTGATGTATGGCAAATCCCGCGTCAACAGGAACGAGTCCCTTCCGCAAGGAAGCGCACAAGGTTGATCTCTGCGTCGTCGGCGCCGGGCTGGCGGGCATGTGCGCCGCGATCGCCGCGGCGCGGCGCGGCGCGCGAGTCGCGCTCATGCATGACCGGCCCGTTCTCGGCGGCAACGCCTCGTCCGAAATCCGAATGTGGGTCTGCGGCGCCGGCGGCGCCAACAACGCCGAGACCGGCATCATCGAGGAAATCCTCCTGGACAACCTGCACCGCAACCCGCTCCAGGGCTTTTCCATCTGGGACAGCATCCTGTATGAGAAAGTCCGGTTCGGGCCGAACATCACCCTGCTGCTCAACTGCTCCTGCCTGGACGCCGCCATGGCGGGAACGCGCATCCGCTCCGTGACCGGGTGGCAGTTGACCACGCAGACCTGGCACACCGTGGAGGCCGGCCTCTTCGCGGACTGTTCCGGCGACAGCGTCCTCGCGCCGCTCACCGGCGCCGAGTTCCGCATGGGGCGCGAGGCCCGGCGCGAGTTCGGCGAAAGCATCGAGCCCGAGGAATCCGACCGGCGGACCATGGGCATGAGCTGCCTCATCCAGGCGCGGGAGACGGACCGGCCTCAGCCGTTCATCCCGCCGGCGTGGGCGCATCCGTACCGGACCGATGACGACCTGCCGCGGCGCGATCACGGCGTGTGCGACAGCAATTTCTGGTGGCTGGAACTCGGCGGCGAGCAGGACTGCATTCACGACACGGAGGCGGTCCGGGATGAACTGCTCAAGGCCGCCTTCGGCGTCTGGGACCACATCAAGAACCGCGGCGACCACGGGGCGGAGAACTGGGCGCTGGACTGGGTGGGCTTCCTGCCGGGCAAGCGCGAGAGCCGCCGGTGCCTCGGCGACCACCTGCTCACCCAGAACGACGTGCGCGCCGAGGCCCGGTTCGACGACCTGGTGGCCTACGGCGGCTGGCCGATGGACGACCATCATCCCGGCGGCCTGCGCTGGCGCGACGCGCCGAACATCTTCCACCCGGCCCCATCGCCTTACGGCATTCCCTATCGCTGCCTCTACTCCCGCAACGTCGCCAACCTGTTCTTCGCAGGGCGGAACATCAGCGTGACCCATGCCGCGCTCAGTTCCACCCGCGTCATGGCCACGTGCGCCATCCTCGGACAGGCCGTCGGCACGGCGGCGGCCCTTGCCGCGCGCGAAGGGCTGCTGCCGCGAGGCCTCGGCGAGAAACGCATCGCCGATTTGCAGCAGGCACTGATGACCGACGACTGCTACCTTCCCTGGCGAAGCAGGAGCGTGCCCGACCTGACGAAATCCGCCCGGCTGACCGCATCCGCCGGCGATCCGGAACCGCTGCGCAACGGCGTGGACCGGCCGATCGGGGAGAAAGACAACGGCTGGGCGGGCGGCGTTGGGAACAGTTGGCTGCAGTACGAATTCAACGCGCCGACGGCGGTCGGCCGCCAGCGGTTCGTCTTCGACAGCGACCTCAATCGCAACGGCCTCGATGCCCACCGCCGGAATATTCCGTGCTGCTTTCCCCTCCGGCCGGAGCCGCGGGCGGTCCCGCCGACGCTGACGCGCGCGTTTCGGATCGAGGCGCGGGATTCGGACGGCACATGGCGCACGCTCACCCGCGTGCAGGAAAACCACCAACGTCTTGTCCGGCTGGAGACAAGTGTGCGCGCAACGGCCATCCGCTTCGTGCCCGAAGCCACCTGGGGCGCCGAGCGCGCGCATCTTTTCGCCTGGGATGTCGAGTAGCGGACCGTGGCGCGGGAGCAGGCGTATATTGTAATGCGTGGTCATTCCGAGGGGAGCGAGGAATCTCACACGCGGCGCGCCGGCAACGGTTTAAGGTGTGAGATGCTTCGCTGCGCTCAGCATGACGCGGGCTTGACTTATGTAAGTTACCGTTTCAAGACATTCCGAAACCATCCGCGGATGACCTTCCTTTCCGGAATATCCCGGAGCACCCAGGCATCCGTGTGGTTCGGGAATGGCAGCGCCAGAAAAGTGAAGTTGCCGCCGGGGAAGACTTCCTTGAGGTAGCTTCGCGTTGCGCTGACATCGTTCTCGTGACTGATGAACTGGGGCGTGTTTCCCAGTCGCGCGATTCGTCTGGCTGCGGATTCCCGGTCGCTCTCGGCATACTCCCAACGATCCACGCCGTCATAATGGCTGTGACAGAAGAAGCCTCGCCAGAGAGAAGCGATTTCATCATCATGGAGTCCGATGTAATTGCACGCGATGGCCCCGCGGGAGAAGCCTGCGAGGAACACCTTGGACGAGTCCCCGCCGTTCTCCGAGCAGACGCGTCGCACCGTGCTCTTGCAGTAGGCAACGGTCGCCTCGACGTCGCCCCACCAGATGAGTGAATTCACTCCGTTCTTCGCGTCAACGAAAGGCATGCATACCCAAATGACGGCTTTGCCGCCCGAGATGCCGAACCCGAGGTTGCTCCCTTCCAGGGTTCCGGGGCACGTCCTGTACCGGTTCCCCGCATATTCGACGATGACCGGATACTTCTTTCCCGCCATCCAGTCGGCCGGCAAATAGAGGGCGTGATAAACACCGCTGCCGGCATATTCCCTGTTGACCTGCCTGACTCTCTTGCCCGGCGCCGGCGGACCATCCGTTATTGGAGGCGTGAAGAGATCCTGCGGCACGGTCTCAATATCCATCGCGCCGGCCCCTACTCGACCTCGACGAGCTTGAACTTCTTCGTCCCGTGGCCGAGTTTGTCCATGAAGCCGATGACCGCGTACGGGTCCTTGCCGTGAATCCGCTCGAACAGGTGGCCCTTCTTGCCGAGCTCGAGCTTGGCCGGCAACGTGCCGGGGATGAGGTCCCGCGTGCGGATCATGTCGAGCGTGGCGGTCTCGATCGCGACGATGTCGCGCCCGGCGAGAATGCCTATGTCCGGCACCAGCGCGTGCTGCGTCATCCCCCAGCAGTCGCAGAAGATCGTGATGTTCATCAGCATGTTGATGAACAGCACGTTCTCAGGCGCGAAGCTCTTGAGCACTTTCGAGGTGGCGATGGCCAGACCGTGCTGGAAATCCTTGTACCGCCCGCCGACCATCTTCAGCGCCTTCTTCGGGCAGATCAGGACGCAGTGCTGGCACAGCTTGCAGTTGTGGTAGAAGACGGAGAACTTCGAGTGCTCGAACCGGATCGCGCGGTTGGGGCAATTCTCCAGGCAGATATTGCAGCCCTTGCACTTCCTCTGGTCCCACTCCAGCCCGCCCTCCAGGCCGTGGAGCTTGCCGCGCGTGCGGCCGGTGACGCAGCCCATGGAGAGGTTCTTCGACGCCCCGCCGAACCCGGCGTCGCCGTGTCCCTTGACGTGCGAGAAATCAATCATCGCCTCCGCGTCAACGATCTCGCCGGCGAGCTCGACGTCGTTGAGCGAGAGGAACGCCGGCTTGACGGCCTGCTTGTAAAAGTAACGGTCGGCCGTGCCGGTGGCCGAGACCAGCGGGCAGCCGAGCGTCTCGGCGGTGTACCCGCGTTCGGCCGCGTGGAGGACAGAGCCGGGCGTGTCGGTGACGAAGACCTCCTTCGCGCCCGCCGCCTTGACCTTCTCGACGAGTTTGCGGACGAAGTAGGGATGGATCGTCGAGAACCCGGAACCGCCGCCCAGGTGCATCTTGATCGCGGTGCGCTTGCCGGAGACCGCCCGGGCCATGTCGAGCTGGTCGAGCAGCCGCGGCCACTTCGCGCCGATGGAATCCTTCGGCTCGAGCGTCCTGGAGGTGAATCGCGCAAAAAGCAAGTCCGCCATGGCGTTCCTCACTTTATCTTTCCACGGGTTGCCGGACGGCCGCCGCCGAGATGACGGTCAGCCATGGAATGTCGGATTGTGACCATCGGAGTCCTGCTTGTCAAGTGAACTGCCGCCGGCGGGCTGCTTGCGGGCAGGTTTCCAAACGTTGAGCGCGACCGAACCGGAACGCGACAAAGGCGCTTCCCTCCGGCAAGCGCCTTTGTCATTGCGCGAACGCTTCACGCGTATCAGTATAGGAGTTCGTTCAGTGTAGCTACCTGCGGCTCGGACGGTGTCCGGTAGTCACGATTCATCGGAACCAGTGACTCGCAGCGCGGGCAATAATAAACCATCTGGCTGTGCCAGTACGCGCCCTCGGGCAATATCCGGACTACCTGGCACGTCGGACAGACCACGCGCGTGAAGTTCAGCCCCTTGATGCTGCTGGTGACAACTTCATCGTTGCAGTCCGGGCAAGTGACCAGCGGCTTGGAAGAAACCACCTGTCCGGCTGTCTGGCAGCCGCTCATCAGTATTGTGCCGAGAAGCAGCACACCCAGGGACATCATCATGATCTTAGCCATGATACGCCCTCCATTTAATCCGCTTCCCAATGTTATGCCTCTAATTAAAGAATATCTCCTAAAATGCGGTTGTCAAAAACAGAGGACTTGGTCGGCGTGGGCGGGCCGCAGCGGCCATGCCGCAAACCACTGCGAGAGAGCTGGTTGCGCTATTTCCTCGGCTCCAGCCTTCGGTCAACCACTTTTCCCTGCGGCTGAGCCCGCAGCGATTTCGGCTCGACGAACGTGATCTGGGCCTGGACGTCCAGGACGGTCTCCACGCGCCGGGCAAGGCGCTGGCGAAGGTTTTCCAGCTTTCGGACCTCGTCCAGCGCCGGCATATTCCCCGACACTTCCACCTTGATCTCCATGGTGTCCTTGCCGTCCTCGCAGTCGAGGACGATTTCATATTGAGGAAGGCTTCCTTCCACCTCCGTCAGGATCGCCTCGATCTGCGACGGGAATATGCTGGCGCCGCTGAAGAAGATCCGGTTGTCGAGGCGGCTGAGCACGCGGCTCATGCGCGCAAAGGTCCGGCCGCAGGGGCACGGCTCGGCGGATACGGAGGCCACGTCGCCGGTCCGGTAGCGGATGATGGGAAATCCGTCCCGCGTGATGGTCGTGAAGACCAGCTCGCCCGGCTCGCCGGCCGGCGCGGGCGCGAGAGTCCGGGGATCAATCACCTCGATGATGAAGTGGTCCTCGTTGACATGAAGCCCCTTGCGCACGTGGCACTCGCCGGCCACGCCGGGCCCCAGGACGTCGGAAAGACCGTACGTCTCGTGCGCGAGGATCGGCAGGCGCGCCTCGAGTTGCGCGCGCGACGCCTCGCCCCACGGCTCGCCGCCGAAGATGCCGGTCCTCAACTGAAGACGCTCGGGATGCACGTGCAGTTCCTCGAGCGTCGCGGCCAGCCGCAGCGCATAGTTGGGCGTGCAGATCAGCGCGGTCGTCTTGAAGTCCTTCATGATGGTGACCTGCTTTTCCGAACTCGCCGTCGCGGGCGACGGGATCACCGATGCGCCGATCTGCTCGGCGCCCTGATGGAAGCCGAAGGCGCCCGCCGAGAGGTTGTAGGGGAACGCGATCTGCACGACGTCGTTGGCCGTAATGCCCGCCGCCGCCAGCAGCCGGGCGGTGTACTCGGTCCAGTTGCGAAGATCGTTGCGCGTGTACCCCATGACGATGGGCGTGCCGGCGGTCCCGGACGCGGCGTGGATCCGCACGATCTCGCGCAGCGGCACGGCGAACATCTCGTAGGGATAGCTCTTCCCGAGGTCCTCGCGGGTCGTGAAGGGCAGCTCGCGCAGCGCCTCGGTGCTCTTGATCCGCTCGATGTTCACCCGGTGCGCGTCGAAGCTGTGCCGGTAGAAGGCCACGTTGCGGTAGACGCGGTTCAAGGTGGACTGCAGCCGCTCCATCTGGAGCTGTTCCAGGTCGCCGCGCCCGAGCGTTTCGTTCTTTTCGCGCTGGTTCATCGGTTGGCCTCACTCGTCAATAGTTCGGTAGTCCTTGCCGAGATACGCCCGCTGCACGTCGCGGTTATCGAGGAGTTCCCGCGCCGAGCCCTCGCAGACGATCTGGCCGGTCTCGAGGACATAGCCGCGGTCGGCGATGCGCAGCGCGCTGCGGGCGTTCTGCTCGATGAGCAGGATGGTCATGCCCGCGTCGCGCAGTTCCGTGATCGTCCGGAAGATCGTCTGCACGACGCGCGGCGCAATGCCGAGGGACGGCTCGTCCATCATGAGCAGGCGCGGCCGCGCCATCAGCGCCCGGCCGATCGCCAGCATCTGCTGCTCTCCGCCGGAGAGCGTCGCCGCGAGCTGCCGCTGGCGTTCGCGGAGGACGCCGAAGAGGCGGTAGATGCCGTCGAGCGTCTGCTCGGCGGTCCGCTCGCGGCGCCGCACATAGCCGCCGAGGAGCAGGTTCTCCCTGACCGTCAGCGGGCCGAACACCTGGCGGCCCTGGGGCACAAGCGAGCAACCGAGCGCGACGATCTGCTCCGGCGGCGCCTGCTCGACGCGCCGGCCCTGGAGGCTGATCTCGCCCGTCCAGGGTTTGATCAGGCCCGCGATGGTGGCCAGGAGCGTGCTTTTCCCCGCGCCGTTCGGGCCGATGATCGCTACGACCTCGCCCGGGGACACGTGCAGGGAAACGCCCTTGATCACGCGCAAACTCCCGTAGCCGGCCTCCAGGTTGGCGATCCTAAGCATGGTCCTCGCCCAGGTAGATGCGGATGACTTCGCTGTCCTTCTGGATTTCCGCCGGCTTCCCCTGCGCGAGAATGCTCCCCTCGTGCAGGACGACCACCGCGTCGGAGATTTCCATGACGAGCGACATGTCGTGTTCGACGATGACGACGGTGATTCCCCAGTCGCGGATCCGCGTGATGAGCCGCGCCAGTTCGGCCGTCTCGTAGATGTTCAGCCCGGCGGCCGGCTCGTCGAGCAGCAGCAGCGACGGCTCCATCGCGAGGGCGCGCGCGAATTCCACCCCGCGCTGGCGGCCGAAGGAAAGGTTTCCGGCGGGCGTATCGGCATCTTCCGCGAGGCCGAGTTTCTCCAGGATGGCCAGCGCCGCCTCGCGGATCGCGCGCTCTTCTTTCCAGGTCCGCGGCAGGTGGAACATCCCGGCCAGGAACCCGGCGCGCGAACGGATGTGGCGGCCGACCTGGACGTTCTCGGCCACGGTCATGCGCGGGAACAGCCGCGTGGTCTGGAACGTCCGCGCGATGCCCAGGCCGGCGATGGCGTGCGGTTTCCAGCCGGTGATCGGCTTGCCCCGGAACCTCACGACGCCGGATTCCGGCTTGAGCGCGCCGGCGATGATGTTGAGCGTGGTGGTCTTTCCCGCCCCGTTCGGGCCGATCAGGGCCAGAATATCTCCTTCGGCGACGCGGAGCTCCAGGTCCCGGACGGCGTGCAGCCCTCCGAAAAACCGGTTCAGACCTTGCGTGTCAAGCAGACAGCGATCCATCGAGTTTCTTCCGAATTCGCCGGAAAAGGCGCGGCACGCGGACCAGCCCGTCCGGCGCGAAGAGCATGATGGCGATCAGGATCGCGCCGAAGACGGCGTCGTCGTAGCTGCCGAAGACTCCTCGCAGCGAGAGGAAGTTCAGCAGCACTCCCATCGTCAGCGCGCCCCAGAGGTTCGTCATGCCGCCGGCGGCGACGATGGCGACGTAGCGGATGGACTTGAACGCCGTCGCCTCGGAAGGGCCGATGCCGCCGCGATAGTGCGTCGCGAAAACCCCGGCCAGCGCGGCAAGCCATGCGCTCAGGACGAATACGGTCAGCTTGTAACGCGCCACGTTGACGCCCAGCGCGTCCGCCGCTTCCTCGCTCTCGCGGATCGAGCGGAGCGCCCGGCCGACGCGCGACCGGACCAGGTTCGCGCCCAGGAGCATGACGATCACCACCAGCGTCCACGCGATATAGTAATTCTGCGCCGCGAACGGCTTGCGGCCGTTGACCTCGAGCCACCCGAACAATCGGAAGGGCGGCACGTCCGAGAACCCGTCCGCTTCGCCCAGGCCGGCCGTGCCCAGGACGACCCGGTAGACGATGATGCCGAACCCGAGCGTCGCCATCGCCAGGTAATGCCCGCGGAGGCGGATCACCGGCAAGCCCACCAGCAGCGCCACCGCGGTCGTGACGGCCATGGCGATCGCCAGCGCCAGCCACGGCGAAAGATTGACGATGGCGTTGCCATACAGGTCCTGCCGCTCCACGAGCAGGCCGAGTTGCTGAAGCAACCGGACCGCGCTCCCGCCGCCGGAGGTCGCGATGTTGTGCGTGGTCAGGAAGGCCGACGTATAGCCGCCGATCGCGAAGAAGCCGGCATGGCCCAAAGAGATCTGCCCCGCGTATCCCATGAGCAGGCAAAGGCCGAGCGCGACCAGCGAATAGTAGACCGACATGGTGATCTGGGTGAAGTAATACGCCGCTCCCGCCGCCGAAAGCGCCAGTTGCAGCGCGATCACGAAGAGGACCAGGCCTGCGATGGGAGCGTATCGCCGGAACCGCATCAGAATTCCCCGAAGGCGTGCGCGTCGCGACGCCCGAAAAGCCCGCTGGGCCTGAAACAGAGCACCGCCAGCAGGACGACGATGGCGATGACGTCCTGGTACGCGAGCGGAAAGAGGCTGATGCTGAACGCCTCCAGGAGCCCCAACAGCAGCCCGGCCGCCACGGCGGCGATGCTGTTGCCGAGGCCGCCGAGGATAGCCACCGTGAATCCCTTGATCGCCAGCGGCGCGCCCATGTCGTACTGGGTCTGGGTCACCGGCGAGATCACGCAGCCGGCCAGCGCGCCGACGCCCGCGCTGAGCATGAAAGAGGCCGTGACCATCCAGCGCACCTTGATCCCGCAGAGTTGCGCGGCCGTGCGGTTGGCGGCGCAGGCGCGCATGGCGCGGCCCGGCAGCGTGAACTTGAAGAACAGGCTCAGGCCCGCCACGATCAGCGCGCACGCGCCCAGCACCCAGAGCACCTGCGGCGAGACGTGCGCGCCCAGCAGCGTGACCGACGAAACCTCCGTCCCCGTGAAGAACGGGAGCGCGTGCACCTTCTCGTCCCATACGTGCAGGGCCGTCTCGCGCAGGAGGATCGAGACGCCGATGGTGATGATGATCAGCCGCAGCACTGTCGGCTGCTTCGCCGGCCGGATGAAGAGGAGCTCCACCAGCGCGCCGATCAGCGCGGTGATTAGCGCGGCCAGGGCGACCGCGATCGCCAGCGGCATCCGCGCGGCCAGGCTGATGGACGTCATCGCGCCCAGAACGACGAATTCCCCCTGGGCGAAATTGATGACGCCCGTGGTGTTGTAGATGATGTTGAAGCCGATGGCGACGATCGCGTAGATGCTGCCGACGGTGATGCCCGAGAGGCAGTATTGCACGATTTGGTCAGTCGGCATGGAGCATCACGCGGGGCTAATTCCTCTTGTAGAACGCGAACTTGCCGTCCTTCACCGTCAGCATTTCGAACGCCGTCATGCCGATCCCGTTATGGTCCGTCTTCGAGAAATTGAAAACGCCGGCGGTGCCCACGACGCCCTGCAGGCTCTCGATCGCGTCGCGCACTTTCTCGGGGTCGGCGGAGCCCGCCTTTCGAACCGCCTCCGCCAGGATCGTCAGCGCGTCGTAAGCGTGACCGCCGAAGGTGCTGGTGTCCTCGTGATAGCGCGCCTCGTACTCCTTCTTGTACTCCATGAGGACCTTCTTCTGCGGATGGCCGTCCGGGAGCAGATCGGCGATGAGCATCCGCCCGGCCGGGAAAATGGTGCCGTTCGCCGCCGCGCCGCCGGCCTGGACGTACTTGATGTTGGCGAAGCCGTGGCTCTGGAAGAGCGGGACGTCGAAGTCCAGTTGCTTCATGTTCTTGGCCACCAGCGCCTGGGCCGGCACGGTGGACCAATTGACCACGGCCTGGACGTTCTGCCCCTTGATCTTGTTGAGCGCGCCGGTCAGGTCGGTCGTCGCCTTGTCATAGACCTCGCTGGCCGCGATTTCGATGTGATCCTGCGGCGCGTATTTCACCAGTTGTTCTTTGCCCGCGAGGCCGAAGCCGTCGTTGCTCGCCAGGACGCCGATGCGCCGGATCCCCAGTTCCTTCATCGTTTGAAAGATCCACCGCGCGGCGCAGGCATCCTTCGGCGCCACCTTGAAGACGTACGGCGCCACCGGGTCCGTGATCTTCTCGGCGGCCGCACAGGAGAGGAGAATCGTCTTGTTCTCCTGGCAGATATTCTTGATCGCCAGGCTTTCGCCGGAGGTCGAAGGGCCGATGATCGCCAGGACGCCGTCCTCGTCAATGAGCTGGTGCGCGAACGAGATCGCCTTTTCCGGGGTCCCTTCGGAGTCTTTCACGATCAGTTGGATTTTTCTGCCGAGCACGCCGCCGGCCGCGTTGATCTTCTCGACGAGCATCTCCGCCGTTTTCTTCTCCGGCGCGCCGAGGTTCGAAGCCGGGCCCGTGACGGAGAAAATACAGCCCACCTTGATCGGACCCGACGCCGCTCCGGCGCTTTCCGCCGCCGCCCACGCCCCGCCCACGACCGACGCGAGCGCCGCAACTCCGACCCACTGAATGCATTTCATCGGACGGCCCTTTCTTCGCAAGAATGACTGCACGCTACTGCACTGTCCCGCAAATAACGCACATAAGTCCAGCCCGCGTCATGCTGAGCGCAGCGAAGCATCTCACACCATAAGCTGTTGCCAGAGCGCAGCGTATGAGATTCTTCGCTCCGCTCAGAATGGCCGCGCATTATGCAACTTATTCTCCGGACGCCGCACAGGCTCCTGTTCAGGGAATCGGCGGCGCTTCGCCGGACACCACGGAGACCCCGTTCCGCCGAAGGACGGCGACCGCTTCGTCCACCGGGTCCACCTTGAAGATCACGACGCCGGTATCCCCTTTCTTTCCCATGGAGGCGTACATGTATTCGACATTGAGCCCGTTGGCGTTGAGGATTTCCAGGATGCCGTGAATCGCGCCGAGCTTGTCCGGCAGCTCGATCGCCACGACCTCCGTCGCCTGGGCGGCAAAGTCATTCGCCTTCAGGACGCTCAGGCAGCTCGTCGGGTCGTTGACGATCAGCCGCGCCACCCCAAGGTCCGTCATGTCCGCCAGGGAAATCGCCCGGATGTTGATCCTGTTCTCGGCGAGCAGTTTCGTCATCTCGGCCAGGCGGCCTTTTCTGTTTTCCAGGAACACGGAAATCTGCCGGATGTGCATGGAGAACACTCCCTTTCGGGCCAACGCATTTGTCAGGCGTTTCTCTTGTCAATAACCCGCCGGGCTTTGCCCTCGCTGCGCTGGAGGGCGTGCGGTTCGGCCAGGTGCACTTTCACGCGGATGCCGAGCGTGTTCGCGATGGCATGGCCCAGCTTGGACTGGAGGTCTTCGAGCGTCCCGATGCGATCGTTGAAAACCTCGGGCGTGACTTCGACCTGTACCTCGATCTCGTCGAGTCCCTTGTCGCGCGTCAGGATGATCTGGTAGTGCGGCAGCGTGCCCTCGACCGCGAGCAGGGCGGCTTCGATCTGCGAGGGGAAGACGTTGACGCCGCGGATGATGAGCATGTCGTCGGTGCGGCGGCCGATGCGGTGCATGCGGCGGATCGTGCGGCCGCACGCGCACGGCTCCGTGATGAAGGAGGTGATGTCGTGCGTCCGGTAGCGGATCATCGGCATCGCGCGCTTGCTCAGCGTGGTGAACACCAGCTCGCCCTCGGCGCCGTCGGGCAGCGGGGCGCCGGTGTTCGGGTCCACGATCTCCGGGTAGAAATGGTCCTCGAAAATGTGCAGCCCGGACTGCTGCGTGCATTCGGCCGCCACGCCCGGGCCGATGATCTCCGAGAGCCCGTAGAGGTCGTGCGCCTTGAGGCGGGTGCGCGACTCGATGTGCCGCCGCATCGCCTCGGTCCACGGCTCCGACCCGAAAATCCCCGTGCGCAGAGGGAGTTTCTTCATGTCCACGCCGATCTCGGCCGCCCGCTCGAGCAGGTGGATGAAGTAGCTCGGCGTGCTGATGAGCGCCGTCACGCCGAAATCCTTCATGATCATGATCTGGCGGTCGGTGTTGCCGGCGGAGGCCGGGACGACCGTGACGCCGAGCGCCTCCGCACCGTAATGCGCGCCGAGTCCGCCGGTGAACAGGCCGTATCCGTGCGTGTTCTGAAAGACATCGCCGGGGCGCATCCCGCACGCGACGAAGCTGCGGAGCACGACGCTGGACCACACCTCCACGTCCTCGCGCGTGTAGCCGACGACGATCGGCTTGCCCGTCGTCCCGCTGGAGGCGTGCAGGCGGACGACTTCGCGCAGCGGACTGGCGAACAGGCCGAACGGGTACGTGTCGCGCAGGTCCGCCTTCTCCGTGAACGGCAGCCGGACGACATCGTCGAGGGACTTCAGGTCATCCGGCTTGACGCCGCGCTCGTCCATCCGCTTGCGATAAGGAGCGACGCAGTCATACGCGCGCCGGAGGCTGCTTTGGAACCGGGCCAATTGCAGTTCGCGCAGTTGGGGCCGCGGGAGATAATCCAGGGCGCTTGCCGGGTGAAAGCCGCCGGCGGAATCGCAGGCGTCGTCCGTCATCGCGCTTTCCTTGTCAAGGCTGCCGCAACCTGGCCGCAGTCTTGAAATAACTTATATGACTTCAGGCCGCGTCATGTCGCGCGCAGTACGCGGCGCGCTCTGGCTGCTCGTAGTGTGCCCGTAAGGGCATACGACGTAGCGCCTTACGGCGCCACTACAAGCAGCGCATGAGATTCCTCACTCCGTTCGGAATGACCGCGCCTTACTTAAGTTCTTTCCGGGACGCCACATTCGCTGCGGCCCGGCCGGTTTGGAACGCCTGTACGTTCATCTCGCGCAACTTCTCCGGCAGGTTCGCGCGGACCGCCTCCAGCCAGTCCGGCTCGGGAAGGTCCAGGAACGCGCTCAGCGCGCCGACCAGGGCGACGTTCAGGCTGCGGCGGTTGGCCAGGCGGCTCTCGTCTATCCATTCCGGCGGGATCAGCCGGCCGTCCGGGCGCAGGGCATGGCGGTTCGGCTCGATCTGGTCGCTCGCGAGGACGACGAGAAAATCCGCCTCGCCTCGCGGAATCATCGGGCTGAATACCTGCGCGCCGAAACGCACCTCGCTGGTCACCGATCCGCCGCGCTGGCTCATGCCGTGAAGCTCGCTCTTCTTCACGTCGCGGCCGGCGCGGAACGCCGCCTCGGCGAGAATGTCCGACGCCGTGATGACGCCCTGTCCGCCGAGTCCGGCGATTACGACGTTGGTGATTTTACCCGGGTCGGCCATCGCCCGCCTTTCGCGACCTTGACCTTGCAATGGCCAGGCTACAGGTCGACGCTTCCGAGGACGTTGACGTTGTTCAGCCGCAGCAGTTCGAGGGCCTTGTCCGGATCGTCGAAGCGGAAGACCATCACGGCCTTCTCGTTGCGGCCGAACGTAAAGGCGTACATGTACTCGATGTTGATCCCTTCGCGCTCGATCAATTCGAGCAACTCCGCCAGCCCGCCGGGGCGATCGTCCACTTCGAGCGCGACGACCTCCGTGAGGTTGACGACGCAGCCGGCCTGTTCGAGCACGGTCCTGGCCTTGCGCCAATCGCGGACGATCAGCCGGAGGATGCCGAACTGCTGCGTGTCGCTCAGCGAGAGCGTCAGGATGTTGATCTCCGCTTTGGCCAGCGCCCTGCAGGGCAGGCTGATCTGGCCGGGCTTGTTCTCCAGGAAGACGGACAACTGCGTCAGTTTCATGGGCGATCCTTTCACGTCACAGGTTGCGCTTATCCGTCACCCGCTTGGCCTTGCCCTCGCTGCGCTGGAGGCTGTGCGGCTCGGCGAGGTGCACCTTGACGTGCAGGCCCAGGGTGTTCTCGATGGCGTGGCTGAGCCTGGCCTGGAGCGCTTCCAGCGTGCGGATGCGGTCGCTGAAGACCTCGGGCGTCACCTCGACCTGCACCTCCATCTGGTCGAGTCCTTTTTCGCGCGTGAGGATGATCTGGTAGTGCGGCAGCGTGCCTTCGACCGCGAGCAGGGCGGCTTCGACCTGCGACGGGAAGACGTTGATGCCGCGGATGATGAACATGTCGTCGCTGCGGCGGCCGATGCGGTTCATGCGGCGGATCGTGCGGCCGCAGGCGCACGGCTCCGCGATGAAGGAGGTGATGTCGTGCGTCCGGTAGCGGATCATCGGCATCGCGCGCTTGCTCAGCGTGGTGAACACCAGCTCGCCCTCGGCGCCGTCGGGCAGCGAGGCGCCGGTCTTCGGGTCCACGATCTCCGGGTAGAAGTGGTCCTCAAAAATGTGCAGCCCGGCCTGGTGCGCGCACTCGACGGCCACGCCCGGGCCGATGATCTCCGAAAGGCCGTAGATATCATACGCCTTGATGCTGCTATGCGATTCGATGTGCCGCCGCATCGCCTCGGTCCACGGCTCGGCGCCGAAAACGCCGGCGCGCAGAGGCAGCGTTTTGATGTCCACCCCCAGTTCGCCGGCCCGTTCGATCAGGTGGATGAAGTAACTGGGGGTGCAGCAGATGGCGGTGACTTTGAAGTCCTTCATGATCATGATCTGCCGGTCGGTGTTGCCGCCGGAGATCGGGATGACCGCCGCACCGAGCGCCTCGGCGCCGTAATGCGCGCCGAGGCCGCCGGTGAACAGGCCGTAGCCGTACGCGTTCTGGATGATGTCGGCCGAGTGCAGCCCGCAGGCTGCGAAGCTGCGCACCATCACGCTCGACCAGACGTCCACGTCCTCCTGCGTGTAGGCGACGACGATCGGCTTGCCCGTCGTGCCGCTGGAGGCGTGCAGGCGGACGACTTCCTGCATCGGGCTGGCGAACAGGCCGAACGGATACGTGTCGCGCAGGTCCGTCTTCTCCGTGAACGGGAGCCGGCCGATGTCCTCCAGCGACTTCAGATCGTCCGGCCCGACGCGGCGCTCGTCCATCCGCCGGCGGTAGAGTTCGACTCCGTCGTACGCGCGCCGGACGATGCTCCGCAGCCGCCGCAACTGAAGGTCGCGCAGTTGCGGCGGCGGGAGATAATCCAAAGCGCTGGCCGGGTGAAAGCCGGCGGCGGGACTGCAGGCCGCTGAACTCATCGCCTTCTCCTTGTCCTCCACGAAACCGCGCGCCATGCCCGCGATCCGCTCCAATCGCGGCTCAGAGCTTGAACATGAGTTCCCAGCGGAAGAATATGGCGTTGGAGGCGTTGGAGGCGTAGAAGTCGCCGGGAATGAAGTATTCCAGCCAGAGATGCCCGCTGACGTGCGAGTTGAAATCGTAGAGCAGCTTCGCCACGAACAGGTGCCCACGCACATATCCGCTGCCGTATCCTGTCGTCGCGTTGCCTCCCGGGATGACGAGGTTGACGCCGTCGGTGTGCTCGTTGGCGAGCATGAGGCTGTAATCGAACGCCGTGGTCATCTTCGGGAGCGGCTTGGCGCTGCCGCCCAGCGTGAACGCCTGGACGTTCGTCCAGTTGCCCGGCGAACCGATGCCGGTCTTGCCGCCGCCTTCACCCTCCCAGCGATAGACGAAGAGCTCGCTGAGCTGCGGCCAGCGGCTCATGACGGGGTCCCACCCGCCGTAAGTCCCCGAGTGCGGGTCGTTGCCGGAGAGGTCCATGTAGGCCGCGTGCAGGCGCGGCGTCACCGGCGTCTGCTTGAACGTGTACCCGAGGTCCGAGTTCAATCCGTACGCCTGCCGGTTCTCCTCGTTCGACACGCCCGGGATCTGGCCCTGGTTGCCCCATTGCCACGCCGCCTCACCGTAGTAATCCCAGCCGGTCTGCGGCACCGTCCCCTGGCCCAATGCGCCGACGGTGTGGACGATCCGGCCCATCGGGTCGCTCCCGTAGAAGAGCTGACGAATCACGCCATAGTTCGCGAACGTGTCGTCCTTGTAGATGTAGTACGCGTTGAGCTCCAGCGGGGCGAAATACTTGCTGATCATATAGGCGCCGAGTATCTTCGTGTGAAAATCGCTCGTGAATTCCTCCTGGCCGGCCTCGATCGCGATCGGCTGCAGGCGGCTCTCGTCGGCCATGTTGTCCACCGCGAACAAATCCAGGTCCGTCCGAATGGAATCGTCGTGGATCGTCAACTTGGCCGCGTCGCTGTAAACGCTGCGCGAGCCGTCGAGCGGCGTGCCGTCCAGCAGCACGAAGCCGCGTCCGTACGTCAGGTCCTGCCGGCCGACGCGGAACGACACGGGAAGCCCGTCGGGCCGGTCCCAGTTCACGTACAGGTTGTCCACGACGATTTCGTTGAACGACGGGTTCGTTCCGTATGGAGGCTCGACACTCCACGGCAGATTCGTGGGACGGGTGATGAAATAGCGCGTCTCATCCGCCAGCCGAATGTACAGGTCCAGGCCATTGGGGACTCCGAGGTTCGGATCGTTGAAGAACGGTCCCACGTCCGCCCAGATCCTTGGACGGAACCGCAGCATGTTGACCTGGTCGTCCGTGTTGTTGAGCAGGCCGTGCGCGTTCTTGATGTATTCCTGGCGAATGCGGAAGTCCCCGCCCCAGGTGAACCACCACAGCGGATGCTTGATCTCGTTGATGAACTGGTCCGTGTCCGACAGCGCCGGTGGCGGGGCTTGCTCCGCCGCCGGTTGAGGGGCTTGCTGCGGCGCCGGTTGAGGCGCGGCATCTCCGAAGGCGGGAGGTGCGCCTGCAAGACCGGCTCCGATCCAGCACGCGGCGACCAGCAATTTCCAATTCACCCTTTCGCCCTCCTCGAAATAACCCGCCGGCGGAATTCCGTCTCTCCCTCAGCCACACGCCGAGCGAGAGCAAGAGTGCTGAAATTCTGACTTCAGGAGCCGCTTATGTCAAGTAGTTTTTCGGCTTGCGAGCCGATTTGTTGACGGCGGCGACCTGAGTCGTCAGAATATGACATTCCATGGTCGACCGGAGCATGCAGGAAAAGGAAGAGATGATGGAACTCATTGAAGCGCGAAGGATCTGGGACCAGGCGCCGCATAATGCATTTACCGACCTGGCCCGCTTTCAGAACCGCTGGTTCTGCGTGTTTCGCGAGGGGAAAGCCCATGTCTCCCCGGACGGAGCGCTGCGAGTGATCACGTCGCCGGACGGCGAGAAGTGGGAATCGGCGGCCCTGATCGCGTCGTCCAATTCCGACCTGCGCGACGCGAAGATCACCGTCACGCCCGACGGCCGGCTGATGCTCTGCGGGGCCGAGATGCGGCTCGACAAGTCGAAGCCTGCGTACCAGTCGCTGGCCTGGTTCTCGAAGGACGGGCGCGACTGGAGCGAGAAATACAAGATCGGTGACCCGGACGTCTGGCTCTGGCGCGTCACGTGGCACAAGGGGAAGGCGTACGGCATCGGGTACGGCTGCGGCAAGGATCCTTCGCTTCGGCTCTACACCAGCGACGACGGGAAGAAATTCGAGACACTCGTGGATCGCCTGTTCGACGCCGGCGAGCCCAGCGAAACGTCGCTGGTATTCGACGGCGACACCGTCTTTTGCCTGCTGCGGCGCGACGGCGTCTCGAACAGCGCTTTGCTCGGCGTTTCGCAGCCGCCGTACACGAAGTGGGAGTGGACCGACCTGGGCGTGCACATCGGCGGGCCGCACATGCTCCGCCTGCCCGACGGCTGCTTCGTGGCCGCCGTGCGCCTCTATGACGGCGGCCCGCGCACCTCGCTTTGCTGGGTCGCTCCGCAGGCGGGCAAGCTCAGCGAGTTCCTCAAGCTGCCATCCGGCGGCGACACGAGCTACGCCGGTCTCGTCCTGCACCACGGGCTGCTCTGGGTCAGCTACTACTCTTCCCACGAAGAGAAAACGGCCATCTACCTGGCGAAGGTCAAGCTTGACAAGCAAGCGCTATTGTAGTGTTGCGGAAATGAAATACACAAGTCTGGCCCGCGTCATGCTGCTCGTAGTGGGCCCGTCAGGGCCTACGAAGTAGCGCCTGACGGCGCCACTACAAGCTGCGTATGAGATTCCTCGCTCCGCTCGGAATGACAGTTCTCCAACAGCGTCCCCGCCATCTCAACCAACCCGATGAGGCCCTCTCGCCGCCCCGGTCAATAATCCAGCAGCTTGTCCTGAAGCTCCTTCCAGTCCAGCGCGGCAGCCTGGAACTCCGCGGCCCCGGCCGGAATCGCCTGGCCGTTGACCGACTTGATGGCCAGTCCGCTCGCGTCGCAACGCACCGTGCCGGCCTTATGGCCGAGCGGCGCGCTCAGCGTCAGCTTGCCGCCGGCCGCGTCGGCCAGGGCGCTGGACGGTTGGCCGAAAAGCAGCATCGCGTCGCCGGCCGCCAGGCTCTTCCCGGCCACGATCATCGCCTTCACTGCCTTGCCGTCCTTCATGGTGACGACCGCCGCCTCGGCGTCGGTCTTGATCCCGCCCTCGGCCTTCGGCGTCGGGCCGATGGCGACCAGGTCAATCAGGTCGCCGCGTTTGATCTTCAGCACGAAGCCCGCGTCGGTCTCCTGGCAGTCCATGATCTCCGCCGGCGTGGCGGATTGCGGCGCCATGACCGCTACCAGCCGCAGGCGGTCACCTTGGTACGAAGCCGTGAGGACGCTCGCGCTGCCCCGCCGGCCCTGCGTCCCCGCCGCCACTTTGGCCTTCAACTCCGCGGGAGCGACCGCGAGGGACAGACGAACCTTGTCCTGGCCCTGGGCGATCAGCCACGAGAGCTTGCCGGACTCGGTCCACTGGCCGTCGCTGTGGTAGAGCCAGTCTATGGCCGCCGGTTTCTTGGCCTTCACGTCATCCGCCACCACGAGATAGGCGTTATCCACGTAGATGAAGGTCCGGGTGAATTTCGAGAGGTCGGGATAGAACCCGCCGGCCTCGCCGCGAACCAGGCCGTAGCCGGGCGCGCCGAAGCACTGCTCGACGCGCGCCCGCTGGCCCATGTTCTCGACCGGCTGCGTGTAACCCTCTCCTTCGCCGTCCTGGCCCTTGCCGTTGACCAGGATCGTATTAAATCCCCGCGTCTGCTTGCCGCCCGTATTGGTGGCGAAGACGTGCCCGCGCCAGGCGAAGAGGAAGTCGCCGGCGTCCGGGTAATCGTGGGCGACGTTGACGTAGTGCACCGGGGTGAACGACTCGGCGTACTTGTTCATCTCCCGCCCGCCGTAGTTGCCGCACTTGAAAAAGGTCGCCAGGGCGTTCGGGTCGGTCCAGCTCTGGCGGAAGGCGGCGATGTCGAGGTCCGGGAAATAGTGCCAGGTCGGCAGCTTGGTCAGATCGCCCGGCTTGAGCGACGGATCGTACCAGAG
>Ga0181524_10000533_pt1 | contig 45837 bp, 58 predicted proteins | sample PEATcosm2014_Bin_34_FD_119761 | JGI IMG/M metagenome (GOLD analysis project Ga0181524, IMG submission 119761) | Peatland microbial communities from MTU Mesocosm Facility, Houghton, MI, USA - PEATcosm2014_Bin05_60_metaG | ecosystem: Environmental > Terrestrial > Soil > Wetlands > Peat | place... | reverse complement strand
TTTTTCGATCAGCCGGCCGAGCTTGATCGAATTGAACTTGGTCAGCGCCGCGTCGGTCGGCTGCACCACGACCATGTCGCAGGGATCGCGGTCGATCGAGTGGCCGATCAGGCAGAGCAGCATGGTGGTGAAGGCGGTCTGCCCGGATTTCATCACCGCGATTTCGTTGTGCGGCGAATCCGGGCCGAGCAGATCGAGCGGCTCACTGATATGCGGCGTGCGCGTCAGGTCGATGCGCTCGCCGGCATATTCGCCGTCGGGAAGTACGACGTTTTCGGCCGCCCATGCCGAGGGCGCGATCGGCGGCGACGGCTTGATGTGGCGGGCGAGCGTGCCGAACACCACGGCCTTGGCCGAGCGCGCCACCAAGAGCTGCATCAGGCCGTCTCCTCGGCTAGCTCGACGGCGATCGGGCCGGCCGCCTCCTCGGCGAGCCCTTCGGCCTCGAATTTTTCCCAGATCTCGGCGATGCCGGCGCGCAGCTCGAAGGCGATGCTCTTGAGCAGCGCGCGCACGCCGATTTCACCGTCTTTCGCGGTGGCCGCCGCCACTTCGGCGGCGCGTAGCGGCAGGCGATCGAGCAATTGCACCAGGGCGTCGCCGGCGGCGCCGATCTGTTTGTTGATCTCGCCGATCGGCAGAAGCTGGCCGCGGCGTTCGAGCAGCTCGAAATTGCGCAGCTCGGTTTCGACCAAGAGCTTGCGACGCTGCGCCGAGGCCAGCGAATTGTCGTCGGCGCCGGCGGTTTCGGTCGGCGCCGGATCGTCGCGGAACAGCCGCGCCGTGGCTGCGGCCTGCTCCTTGACGCCGTCGACCGTCTCGCCCAGCGCGCGCTCGAATTCGACGAAGTTGACGAGCTTCTCGCCGCGCTCCCCGGCATAGGTCGAGAGTCTGCCCGCGCCGACGAGTTTCGTGACCTGGCGCGACACCAGCGCCTTGTCGCGCCCGCGCCGGCGCGCCAACGCCGAGACCGAGAGCAACAGCGCCGGATCGGGCCTGGCGTTGACCGCAGCCGTTGAGAGCGTTGACACCATTGACCCAGGATTGACAAGGTTTTGCTAGCGGAATTCCGGGCCGCTGCGGGGGCGCTTGGCTTTGGGGCGGGGAAGGACCCGCTAGGGCTTGGCCGCCCCGGAGAGAATGACGCTGATCTCGTGGTCGATGCGGGCCGGTAGTTCCGCATCCACGGTGCGCTCGAAGGCGGCTTTCGATTGATCTTTGATCATCTCGACCGGAATAGCCGGCCCCCACAGCCGGTGTAGCGGATAACGCGCCGGCGAGGTGCGCTCGTAGACGCCATTAAAGTGTGCGGTCCTGAGGAGAAAGGTATGCGGAAATACCTGGCGCTTGCCCCAAGGGGCGGCCGAGACCCCCTTGGCGGTCTGCCGGGGGGAGAACTCCTCCAGCCCCAGGTAAGGCCCGCGGGCTTCGATGGTGTAGACCAACCGGCCGACATTAGCGCCGATAGTGCGTAGCGCTTGCCGGATGCGGCCATATTTGATGCCGGTCTGTCTGACCAGCGCACGCGCCACCTGAGTGCGCGTCTTGTCGCCGGTGTGATTGAGCGCGCGCGACAGCGCCGGCTTGATGTCGGCGCCGAGCATGGCGAAAATCGCGGCCATGCGGTCGAAATTCTTGGTATCGACCGTGATTTCGAGTTGTGATGACCGGGCAACTTTACTCGACGTCGACTCAGCGCCGCTGTGAAACATTTAATCATCGCCGCCCGAGGCGCAAAACGCTCAAGCGCTGCTGCGCGGCGCGGGCCAGAGCGCCGGAGCGCAAATCCTCGCGCAGGGTGCGGCCGACGAATTCCGCTTCGCGGGTCACGGCGCGGATATCGCCGCGAGCGCCGGCAATGACCGCGCGCCGCAGCGCTTCGGTGCGTTCGCCACAACGACAGCCCATCAGCCCAACCCTCAAATGCAAAGCGCCCCGGATTTCCCGAGGCGCTGCAAGTGACACGAATCGCCACTGCCTGATTCCTGACTCAACCCCCCCCCCCCTGTCAAGACGCCCGCTTGGCCCGCTGCACAGCCTCGTGAAGGGTCGGGCTGAACGAATAATGGGCGCTATCGTCGAAACGATCGCGCTCGCGGCGTGGCCCCCGGCCCTCGGCCACCATATGAAATGCCGTCGCCATATCATCGAGGCTTTCGCGAAAACGTTGCAAATAGGCGTCGAGTATTTTTTCCTGCGCAGTCTTCGTCCCACCCAACAACCCATCCATGGCGACGACCTGCTTGACCGTGAACTTTTGTCCGAGCACGCGGCGAATCAAATTCTCGCTACGAATACCGAGGACACGCGATAATGCGCCGAGTTGTTTGATCGCATCGAGCCGCGACGCGGAGTCGGGGGGAGTGAAGCGGCCTCCATCGACGGCTTCATAAGTCGGGTCTTTGCCGCGCAAGGTGCCCACCTCGGCGGCTTCGTGCAAGCGCTGCCATTCGCGCGCCGCAGCAAGGCGAAGATTGCATTGTGCCGCGTCGCTGCCAAGTTGTCCGCGCCGCGCCATCTGTCCGACCGGATCGTCACGCAATGAAACCACGCGCAGCCGTTCCTTCGCGTTCGGATTAACCATGCGCAGCGGCGGTCCTTTGCCGACATGGACCAGTTCTTCGCCCTCGCTCGGATCGATGACGCGCTTGATGTCGATGTCGTCGCATTGGGAGACATCCGGCCGATTATTCGATGCCGCTGCGGCAAAAACCCGCGCGCGCGCCGCTTCGCGGGATCGCTTGTCGCGGGCCTGTCGCTTTTTTTCCTTTGCTTCCTGCGCCTGCCGTTTTCTGATCGCGCTTTCGAACTTCGCCTCGCTCATGATCCCCTCGCTGGCCGTCGAGCTTTCCTACATCGCTGCAATCCCCGTCGTGGCAAATTGCCACGACGGCAGCACAGCAAAGATTTCGGAATTTTTGCCCGACAGCCGAAAGAGAGGTTTTTTCCGGCAAAGGAGGAAGTTCTTCTACTTTTTAGACTTTGCGAGGGTTTGCGAGGGTTTAGCGAGGGTTTAGCGAGGGTTAGATAGAAGGTTTTCAGTAATGAAAACAAAACCTTGACGGAAATTTGCGAGGGTTGCGAGGGTTTTAGACCCCTATACACGTGAGTCGCCCCCTCGGCTTTGATCGCACCCGGCACCCCTCCCCCCCCCGACTCATGCGTATAGGCGCGCGAAAACCCTCGCAACCCTCGCAAACGCACGGCAAGCCGCTGATGCAACAACAGTTTTTGGAACGCGAGGGTTCGCGGCAACCCTCGCCAAACTCTCGCGACCCTCGGTGTCATGGTGGCCACACCTGCGGCAAAAATCGCCTAAAAATGCACGACATCATCGTCTCCCCCTTGACGCGGGCCTAGCGACTCGGCCGCAAAATTGCCGCGCGGCGGCGGCTCGTTATCGGCCGCGACCTGCGGCACGTCGTGCAGCCGCACGTCGAGGTAGGCGCGCTTGCGCGACTCGTCGTTCTTGGCGAAGCGCTTCTTCATGATGAGCCCGAAGCGGGTCTCGTAAATCGCGTTACGCGAATTGGCCTCGCAATGAGCCTTGTAGGCGAGATACATTTCGCGGGCGCCGACGCTCTCGCCCGGCGCCGGCGCGATGCAGTCGCGCACGAAGCGCGCCACCGGGTCCATTTCGTCGAAATAATCGCGCGTGGTCGCGCGCGTCGCGTCGGATACGAAAAGGCCGTTACGCAAATAATCGAGTGCGCCCTCGATCAACCAATTGAGAATGCCGGGCGCCTCGGCGAGCAGTTCGCCGAGCACGATGTCGAAGTCGCGCTCCTCCGATTCCGGGATCTTCACCGGCCACTCGACCACCAACAAACGCCGCTGCATGCCGCCATCGGAGCCGTCGAAGCGCGGATAATCGTTGCCGCTCATGTGCGTCTTGGCGCAGGGGGTGAACTCGTAGAAGCTTTTGTAGAGGGTGCGGATCGGCCAGCGCTCGCCGCCGGTGAGCTTTTTGATCAGGTCGGCCTTCAGCGTGGCGCCGGACGGCAGTTCGAGAATTCGCAGCATGCGCTTGCCGAACACACGTTCCAGATCGGGCCGCGGGCCGCCGGCGTTGCCTTCGGCGCCGCCGATCAGGGATTCGGTCGGCAGTCCGACCGCGAAACTGTCTCCCAGCACGCGGGTCAGCGTTTCCAGAAAAACGCTCTTGAAATTGCCGCCGGTGCCGTAGTGGAACATGACGCGCTGGATCGGCTTGCCGAGCAAGCCTAAGCCGCTGAACTGTTGCACGGTGCGGCGCTGCGCCGGGTCGGGTTGGAAGCGGGCAAGATTGGCGCACCATTTCGGGCACAGCGCCTGCGGATCGTAGGCCAGCGGCACCATCGCCGTGATCATGTCCTCGCGGCGATGCGCTGCCACGGCTTCGATCGTCCACGCGAGCCGGGCGGCGTCGGGATCAGGGCATTCCGGATCGGGCGCCTCGAGGAAGCGAAGCGTATGCGTCCGCGTCGCGACTTTGAGCGGGTCGGGATTGAAGTCGTCGGGCGAGACCCGCAAATGCGGGCCCGCGCAATCCTGCATCGCCGCCATACGCGCCCGCATTTTGGTGGCCAGGCCATGCTTGCGGCGCGCGCGGCGCCGCGCTTGCACCGCGGCGCGCGCCGCCTGGCCCTCCTTGACGCGGATCAAAAGCTCGGCGAGCCGCGCCTTATAGGCCGTCTCGGCGCCGGCGCCGTCGCCCGGCCCAGCGGCCTTCAATTCCTTGAGTTCGAGGCCGGCGCTCTGGCCGTCGGCGATGACCTCGGTCTCGGCGTCGGTGGCGCGGATGAAACGAGCCTCATCCATGATGATCTCGCCGACCTGTTGCGCCATGATGGCGATCCCAGCCGCGCCGGAATCGATGTCCCAATGGGTGCCGCGCCAGTGCAGCCAGGCGCCGGCGGCGACGCCGGACTCCATCCGCACCAGAAGGTCTTGCCCGAAATAAGCGATCAGCCGCTTACCGTTATCCGTATCGCTATGATCGAGCCGGGCGCAGTCCTCGATCGCTTCTTCGCGGGCGTTCTTGCGTTCCGCTTCTTGTTGTTCCGCGAGGGTTGCGGCCGATTCATTTCCCACAGGGGGGGCGGGGGGCGGCAAAGAGGACAAAACAGCAAAAGAATCGGGATGGTCGGGAGCGGCAGCGGGCTCGGGCAATTGCGGCGCGAGGGTCTGTCCACTCTCACCCTCCCCAAAAGAAGTGGACGAAGGATTGGAGCGGCGCTTGCGCGCCGCACTTTTTTTGTCGGATTTTTCGTCGCGCGGGATCTCCGGGGGCACGACCGGCCCCGCGGCATCGATGATAGCGACGATTGATTCCCAGCCCACTGAAGTCCTGCTAGCGTTTTTGTTATTTCAGCCTCTGCGGCGGCATTCCGGGCAGCGCGGCGGTTCAGGCGCCAAACAACAACACGTATCATCGCCGCACGTGCACGTATCCTCGAGCGCGCCAGCGCCGCGCACCGCGTTCCAGCGCCGCGAGCGCTTCATCGATAGAGCCGAAGAGATCGGCCACATGGCGCGAATGATATAAACCCAAACGAAACAGCCTCTCACGTGCCGTTCTCGGCAGGTATCCGCTCATCCCCCCCTCCTGATCTCGTCATTGAAATCCATCCCCTCCGGCGCCCAGGCGAGCCGCACGGTGCGGCCGGGCCGCGCCAGCCGCGCGGCGCCGCGCGCCAGCGCGCAATGCGTGGTGAAGCGGTCGCTGTCGCCGTCGCCGAGCAGCACCACGTCGGTGACGCTGTCGGGCACTGTGATGCCCGGCGCCGCGAGATCGGGCACCGGCCCCGGCACTTTACGTCGCCGGCCGGCGGCATCCTTCAGCGTCGGGTGCGTCACGCTTGCCGCCGCACGGCCACCGACATTGCCGAGATCGACTGCGGCCCAGAACAGCAGGTTGACAAGGCTCAACTCGTCGCTGTTGCGGCGCCGATCCAACGTGAGCGCGTACCACACCGACAACACGGTCTCGATGCCTTCGCCGAGCAACAGCGTATGCGGCCGGCCGCTGTTGCCGGCGAGCCGGATGACATTGCCGGCCTTGGAGCCGCGCACTTTTTTCGATGGCAACAGCTCGCCGGTATCGGGATTACGGATCTCCGCCTTGTGGCCGGGCCGCGCGATGTCGATCCAGGTGACGTGGACGGCGCGGATGGCCCCCTCCCGTCCCTCCCCCGCAAGCGGGGGATGGTCAAGGAGGGGGGCGACGATCGGCGCCAGCAGCGCCGGGCCGCGATAGATCGCGCGCGGCGCCTTGCGGCCGATCTCGTTTTCCTCGCTGCCGTCGAAGTAGGCCACGCTCCGGCCGTAGCGCGGCGGCAGTTCGGGCGGCAGTTCGGCGATGCCGCGGCCGCGCAGATATTCCTCGGCATAGCTGCCCTCGAGCGCTTCGCCGCGCTGCCAGATGTCGAGCGCCGCCTGGCGCTCGCGCTCGCGATAGAGATTTTCGTCGCGCACCGCCTGGTCGCGCCGCGCCGCGCGGTCGGCCGCGAGCTGCTTGGCCTTGGCGGCGTCCGGCTCGGCGGCGCCGCCGAGCAATTCGACGACGCGGGGAAAATCGGCCGCCGGATCGAGGCCGTTGCGCAGCGCCACCAACCGGATGACGTCGCCGCCGTCGGCGCAGGTGGCGCACACCCAGCCCTCGGCATTGCATTCGAACGATGTGGAATCGCGCGCCCCAGGGTCGGGCGAGTGCAACGGGCACGGCCCGCGCAGTCCGAGCTTGCCGCCACGCCGCAGCCTCACCCATTGCCCGGCGACCTGGTCGCAGGGATGGCGGCTTTTCAGTTCCTCGATGGCGGCGGCGGAGATCATGCAGACGACGCTTCGTTGGTTACTTCGTCGGAAGCCGGGCCGAACGGCTTAAGCGCCAAATCGAGCGCGGCCCTGTCCTCGTCGGCGCGCCCTAAAATCTCCGGCAGAGACGTGCGGCCGGCGCAAAAGTCCGCGTTCTGGGCGCGAAGAATGCGCGCAACGGTAAGCAATAGTTTCAGCTGTTCTTTCGTCATCGCTCGTCCTTCCCGATGGCAGTGATACTCATGCGCGTCAGCACTTCGGCCTCTCAGAGTTCGAATGCGCGCTCGAGCACTTCGATGAGCAAAAGCACTTCGGGCTCGCAGCGCGCGAATTCGCGCTCGAGCAGTTCGATGAGCAAATCGCGCTGAGGGAGATAAAGAGGCGCCAGCACCTGACCGGCCGGGCGTTCCCGCAAGCTGCCGAGATCGCGCGCGAGATCGAGGCAATTGATGGCGCGAGCCCAGTCGCTGGACCCTTCTAACATGGTATTCATCCCAGCCTCTCCCCTCCGCCGACCATACTTCGCCGGACAAAATGCCGGTTCGCGATGACGCGAAGCGAATTTGCGAAACCGGCGATGTAGCCCCATCGACGCGGATCGTCGTCATGGAATCCCGCCAGCGGATACTCCGCCATCAACAACTTTTTGATGATCACACTTTGGTCGAGCGCCAGCGAACTCAGTTCCTCGACCATTTTTTCCAGATAAGCCACGCGCCGCTCGAGATTACCGCTCATTCCCACTTCTCCCCCTTGCCCCGTTCCTTCGCCTTGACGATCAGCGTCTGCATGGCGCGCAGCTCGCAGGCGCGCTTGAGCATCGCCTGGTTGCGGAATTTGTTGATCGGCTCCGGCCCGGCGGTGAGCGCGCGCTGCGATTGTTCGAGCCGCTCGGCTTCGCCGGTGCAGGCATCGATGAGGCGCGCATAGGTCAAGGGCTCGCAGGGCGGCGCGGTGTCGCCGTCATCCCAGGCCAAGGCGCAGCGCTGGCATTCCCAGCCGCCCGCGGCGAGGATGGCTGCGCAATCGGCGGCTTTTGCGGCGGCCATTTGTCCACCGCTTGTTCGTGCAGTCATGGCCGCGCCCTCGCCGCCCGCGTCGCGCGGCGCGCCGGCTCGACCACGACGGTGAGCCGCACTTCGTCGAGCGTGAGCCCGAATTCGCGCAGCATGGTGTAGGTCTCGTCGGCCACAATCTCGCGCGCCTTCTCGATCGAGGCCGCCGGCTGATTGATCTTGCGGCGATTGGCATCGAAATAAAACGACCACAGCGCGCGCCGGCCGGCCGCCCCCGGCGGCTCAACCGCGCCGATCGCGCGGTCGCCGAGAAATGCCAGCTGGCGCCCGCAAAAGCCGCTGTCGCGGAAGAACAGCGTGAGGTTCATGGGCCAGACCCCTCGTCGCCGAGATGAATGATTCCGCGCTGCGCCGGCGGCACCTCGCCCTGGTCTTCGCAGGAGTCTTGGCGAGACGGCGGGGACGCGGTTTTCTCGAACCACTCCATGCCCAGCAGCGCGGCGCGCTGCAGGCAGAGCTTGAACCAGCCGCCGGCGAGCGGATCGACCATCTCGGCGATCCGCATGGCCGCGACCGCGCGGTGCCGCTGCTCGATATTGACGACCTCGCTCATGATGTCGACCCCGCATCGCGAAAGGCCGCCGCGCGCGCTTCGACGGCGCCGGCCGGCATGCCGTTCCATTGCCGTCCGTCGAGCAAGCGCCCGGCGGCTTTCTTGCCGACGCGATAGAGATCGGGCTCATCCGCGCGCTCGCCGGGGGCCCATTCGCCCCATTGTTTGAAAAAGAACTTCACATCGGCGTCGATGGATTGATCGCGGAGGTTGCGCACCCATTGCGGGTGCATCGGCCGCGCATCCGCGCCGCTCTCGCCGCCGACGATGATCCAATCGAGATTCGGGCCGGTACTGCTCGATAGTGCGTTTGTCCCGCAGCCCAGGGGATGAAAAATGACCGGACCCAATAATGGCTCGGCCGAGACGAAACGAACCGCCGCCGGTGTCCGCAACAGCAGCGGAACACGCTCGTCCGCTTCCTGCTGGCGCTCGCAAGAAACGCCGAGCCAGACGTTCGGGAGCGGTCGACCGCCAATATCGGTCAAATCAAGCCAATCCGCCGCGTCCTGGATCAATTCTTCGGGCAGCCATGGCGCCTCGATATCCGCAAGGCGGAGAGAACAGCGCCCGAAGGCGGTCTTGCGTCCGTCGAAATATTGATGCATCCGCGCCGCGCGTTTCGTCAGCACCTGGAACGTGTGCTGCGGGCACAGCGCCATGACCGCAAAGATGCAGTCGATCCACTCGTCCGGAATCGACTCGTGAAACAGATCGCCCATCGAATTGACGAAGATCGTGCTGGGCTTTTTCCACCCCAGCGGCTTGAGAAAAAGCTTATCCGGCGCGCGCGCAACCTTTCCGGTCCAGACCGGACCGCATTTCGTCGATCGCGTGGTGCCATCGTAATGGTTAACGTAGTTCGAATTGCTGCCGCCGGTCACGTTCATCTTCTGCAAGCGCTGCGCCATGCGCATCGCGTAGCAATTGGTGCAGCCGGGCGAAACGATCGAACAGCCGACGACCGGATTCCAGGTGCGCTCGGTCCATTCGATCGGAGATTTAGCGCTCATGCGCTCGACCCTCCTTGTTCGGACGGCGTCTTGGTCGAGACCAGTTCGGCCGCCGGCGGTGCGGCGCGATAGTCGGCGGCGGCGACATCGGCCTTGAAATCCGCGCGAGCCAGCCCGAAGCCATCGGCGGGAGCATCGAGACGACCAGCCGCGCGCGCCGCCTTGTCGCGCGCCTCGTCCGCGGCCAGCCGATCGAGCACCGCGCCGACCAGGCCCCTGGCGGCGCCGTTCATCCAACGCGCCAGCGGCGCCTGGCGGATGGTCTCGATGGAGCAGCCGTGCTGCAGCAACAGCGACAACAGCACGGCGTCGTCCACCGCGCGGGCGGCGAGCGAGCTGTCGCCCTTGGCGCAATCGAGGAAAATCTCGCCGAGCCGGCCATCGCCGTAGCGGCCGAGGCCGACCGTATAGGTCACGTCCTCGTGCTTGACCTCGAATACTTCGTGCGAGCGGCGGCTGTGCAGGCGCGAGCGGGCGGCGGTCATGCGGCGGCCTCCGAAGCCAGGGGGGCGACAGCGCGGCGCGGAGCCGCATCGGTCCCGACCTTGATCCCGGCCTCGGGCGCCGGCATCTGGTCGCCATGGCCGTCCCAATTCGGCCCGCGATGCGCGGTCTCGAACAGCGAGGCGTAGCGCGGCGCCGCGACCAGGCGCTCGAAATCGTCGTAGAATTTCTGCGGCTTGAGCGAATGGCGGCGCTTGTCGGATGCGGCGTGGAACAGCGTGGTCAGATTATCGACCACCAATGGCGGCTGGCCGCGCCGAGCGATCACGCAATGCTCGGTCTGGCCGCGGAAGGTCTGGCCGCGGCCCATGCGATCCTTGGCCCAGGTGCGGATGGTGACGCCGGTCGCGCCGAGCGCTTCGAGGATCGGCACCTGATGGCCGAGCACCAGATGGTAATTGGTGATCCACAGCCCGATCAGGCAATCGGCATGCAGGATCGGCGCGATGCGGTCGCGCGCATAAGCCGTCATGTCCTTGAGCGACATGGTCGGATAGGGATAGTAGCCGCGGGCGGCCCGCTCCGGATCGTCGTTGTCGGGCTCCGCCGCCCACGGAAAATCGATCACGACGCCGCGATAGGGCCCGTTGCCCGGCAACGGCGGCGGCTCGTTCCTGATCGCTTCGGCCGCCAGCATCACCTTGAGCCGCTTGAACGGCCCGTCGACGCGGCCGGAGCGGTCCATGTCGGTTTTCAGCCGGCCGAATTTTTCCGGCGCGCGCTCGGCCGCTTCGACCACCGCTTCCGCCTTCTCCAGGGTGCGGCGGGATTTGCCGGTAAAGGCCGCGGCGCGGTCGCCGGATTTGCCGGCGCCGGAGAAGTGCTCGGCAGCGTTTTTGCCGCCGCGCGGCTTGAACCCCAATTGCCGGGCCCGCGCCGCGGGTGCGAGCTTCGCCTCGATCGCCTGCTTGATGGCGACCGCCTCGGATAGCTTGAAATCCTTGCGCAGCGCGGGATCGTTCTCGGCCCATTCGCCGGACACCAGATCCTTGAGCGGCACGACGTGGACCGGGATTGCCTGGTCGCGGAAGATCGAAAGCTGCCAGGCCGCGAGCCGCCGCTCGCCGGCGATCAGATTGAGATCGCGGTCGACCACGACCGGCTGCAGCAGCCCGCGCTCGTCGATGTCGCGCGCCAGCGCGGCGACGTCGCCCAGGTCCTTGCGATGACGCGCGCCGACCTTGATCTCGGCCACCGCGAACGAAGTCTGCATCACCTCGGCGACCGAAGGCTTGTCGGAATGCCAATCGGAGGCGCGCGGCCCGGCGGCCGGCGGCTGTGCGAGCGCGGCGCGAAATTGGTTTTGCCGGTGCCGCACCGGCGCGGCTTTCGCCTTGGCTGTCACCTTCGCTTTGGCTTCGGCGTGTGCGGCGACCTTGCCCGGCTTGCGGCGTTTCATTGCCGCGCCTCGGCTTGGGCGGCCGCGACGAAGCATGGCCCGGCTGGCGTGAGCTGGAATTTATATGGCAGCGCGTCCGTCCAACGAGCAAATTCGACCATGACGGCGATCTCGTCGCCGCCGTCGAAATATTGTTCCGCCGCGTCGCGCAGGTTCGCCGCCAGATCGTCCAGCGTCTCGGCAAGCGTGTCCTGGTCGCCTTCGGCCCGACACCAATTGAAACCGCCCGGCAGCGGCTGTTGGGAGTGCCATTGGTCGCCGCAATGTTGCGGGCGGCGCCGGAACCTGACCACAGCCGCGCCGAGATCGTCGCAGCACACAAAATTGACGATGTCGCCTTCGCTGATCGCGCGGCGAAACAGTGCGCGGCTTCGACCGGCAGTGACGCCGTCGACATCGGCAGGATAATCGAGGCGGAAGCCGCCGGCGCTTTCGGCGACGATGAAATCGTCGACCGAGTCGAGACCCGGCGGCATCATCTCGTCGCAGACCTGCTCCGGCCACCACTTACGGCTTATTTGCTCGCTCATGAGCCACCCTCCCCGCTCGCCGCCGCCAGCGCCGCGGCGGCGTCCTGGCGCACTTTCGGCAACAACAATCCGACCAGGCTGTCCCAATCGGCCGCCTGCTTCTCGTTCCAGCGCCGGCAGTCGAGCGCGCGGTCGAGCGCCTGGATCAGCAGCGGCGCGAAATTGTTGAGCTGCCGGCGCATCGCGGCGCTGTCCGCCAGCGCCGCGGCGAGCTGGCGCGCCAGCGCCTCGCAGCGGCCGCGCCGTTCGCTCGAATCGGTCGCGAGCGGCTTGCCGAGCACCTCCTCGGCGAGGCCGGTGATATCGAGCAGAAGCTTCACGGCAGCGAGCGCGTCAGACAAAGCCGGCCTCCCGCAGTTCGAGCGCCAGCCGGTAGAAACGGGCCAGCGCGGCGTCGCGCCCGCACTCGCGCGCGAACAACAAAGTGAGGGTGCCGAGCACCGCCATCGCCCAGGACGGGCCGTCGAGAAACGCGATCGCTGCCAAGCCGGCCATGCAGAACGCGGCCTCGATGACGGCAGAGCCGGCGGCGGCGCCGGCTTGAATCCGCAGCGTGACAGCGCCCATCGCGGCAGCGACATCGAGTGCGGCGAACCAGTCGGTCATGGCGCCGTCCTCGGCGGGAAAGGCGCGCGTGAGGCAGCTCATGACGCGCTCCGCGTGACCGAGAGCAGATAGACGCCGCCGGCGATAGCGAGCGCCAGCGGCGCGGCGCCCGACAGCGCATAGGCATGCAGCGCGTCGAGCCAGGCGCCGGAGAGATGATCGAGCACAGCGAGCGCCGCCGTCATGATTTTTGCTCCAGCTTCTGGCGCCGCCTGTATGCGGCGGCGGCCTGTCCCTGCGCCAACAGCCCGAGCTGCACCGCCGGGCCGAGCGCGACGAAGCAATGCGGCGCGACCTCGATCATGGTCGCGGCGTCGGTCGAGCGGATATAGATGCGGGGCGCGGTCATGGCAGCAGCTCCGGGGTGATGCGGATTCGGGCGAAGTGCCGCGCCACGGCGCCGACGATCAGGCCGGTGACGACGGCGCCGAGCATGACCAAGAGCGCGATCAGAAACTCGGCGGCGGGCGATAGCTCGGTCAGGCTGCAGCGCATGGCGACGGCTCGGCGTTCGTTCGAGTTCAGGCGGAACGCAAGGCACGCGACGAACAAAGAGCGAAGAGCGAAACGCTCGGAAAACCCGGCTAGACTTGGCCGCTCGACAACCAAAGGGGGGATGCCATGAACGACGCCGACACTCTGGCGCAGATGCAGGCCGGCACGATCGCGGCGCTCGCCGCTTTTGCCGAAGCTTTGGTAAAAAATCTCGTCATCGATCCAGGCTCCTTGCTGCAATCGCTCGAGGCCGTTTCCGGCCGGACGATGCAGAGCCGCCTCGGCCCGATCGGCCAAGCGACATTGGACGGCCTGATTGCATCGGTGCGGCGGCTTTCCGTATCGCCGCGCGGCAATCCCGGAGCAGGCCATTGATCCATTTCTTGCTTATCCGGTTTAGACACACAGCCCTAGATGTTGTGGTCATGGATTCAATCCTCCGGGCTCTCAAGCGTTGCGCATTTCTCGGCCGCTCGAATGGCGGCGCGAGCAAACCGCTCGCATAGGCAAGGCTCGCCTTTGTCACCGGCAGGGCACATACCGCCGTCCAGTTCGCAGCCGTGTTCCTTGGCTATGGCTTGGGTCGCCATTTCGAGTTGAGCGCGGGTCATCAGAGGATCATGCGCAACGGGATTGCCTCGACGGTCGGACGCGGGTCTGCTTGCCGTTTCAGATCGCGCTCAAACTCGGCCGTCAATTCGTCAATATCGGGATCGGACTTTGGAATTTCCGGCGCAATTCGCGTGATAAAGCACTGCACCGGAATGCCGCCATCGGTCTCGCCCTGCCAAACGCGCGCTGGCACATCCTTGCCGCCGACAACGAGGGTAATGATTTTGCTGGTACTCTCGATTCTGATCTTCATTTTCGGCCTCTACATCTAGTGGGTATCAGTGTTTGTGTGTGGCAACCGGATAAGCATGATCCATTTGGCGTCGAACATCGGCCGATTTTCTGATCGAGGCATCATGGTAAACTCCGGCGAAGCCGAATTAGGACGGAGCTGAACATGATCAAACGCATCACTGCACCGTTCCGCGATGTCGCGGTCGGGACGCGACGGTGAGGGGGATGAAAGAGTTCATTCACGCGCCCCGCCCGGCTGCCCGTGCAGCACGATCAGATGCTCGAGCAATCGCCGTTCTTCGGCGATGAGAGCATTGGTCATTTTCGCCATGGTCGACATCCGGGTGTCGTGAGCACCAGCGAGCGCGCGGTGTGCGGTCGACGGCGCCATTTCGGCGAGCCGGCCCAACAGTTCGGCTGGTAGCCGGATTGCGGCGGCGCGGGCCTTGATTTCTTCGGCGTGAAGGCTATTGACTTGCATAATTGCAAGCTAAAATCTGACTCGCGCAAGTTAGTCAAGTGCAATGTTACAAGATGTAGTGCTGTGTCCACAATTGCATACTGCGGCTGGCATGAATGCGCGCCGCGCCACGCAATTGGTCCCGCCGGCCGAGACGCCGGCGCTGTCGCCCTACGCGATTTTCCTGCAAGAAATCATCGCCAAGACCGGCAAGAGGGCCTCCGCAATCGCCAAGGAGTTGCATCTGCCGGAATCGACCTTGACCCGGCATTTACCAAAACCCGACGGCACAGCTAAGCCGCGCACTCCGCGCACCATGCACGCCGAAACAATTGCTAAGCTCGAGCAATTCTCGGGAATCGTGGCGCCATCCGCCCTGACCCGGGGTGGGGGAAATGCCGAAATGCTCGATCGCCGCGAGATTGCGCGCGTCGCGTCCGACGCCATCAAATTGAACACCGGAGCCAATGACGACATCGACCTGGCCGGCGGCCTCCGCGCCTTGGTCGGCAACCGGCTGCACGCCGAGGCCTGGGAGCTGCGCAGCGCCTCGCTCGAATGCGTGGGTTATCTGCCCGGCGATTTGCTGATCGTCGACCGCAACGCGGTAGCGCGCGACGGCGACGTGGTCTGCGTCAACTATTGTCCATGGGGCCGCGCCGGCCACGCCGAGACTTTGATGCGGATCTATCGCGATGCCGGCGGTATGCGCTTCGTCATCGGCGCTACCTTCGATCCGGCCTTGCAAGATCCACTGCCGATCGACAATGACCGCGCCGTCGTCATGGGCGTCGTCACCCACAGCGTGCGGATCGCGCGGCGCCGGCGTTAGTCGCCTTCGTGCAAGGCCGCGCGGCTTGCACACGCAAGACATACTTGCATATGTGCACGGAACAGGCTAATAAGCGCATCGGAGATTTCCGATGCGATCAGCATTCCTACAAACACTCGTTGAGCAGCCTATCCGAGCGCCGTCACGACCAGACTGCCACCGCGGCCATGATCGCGATCCAGACCAGCAAACAGAACGATCCCAATTTTTCACTCTTGGGCGAATCCTTCGAAAGCGGAGGGCTTTTGAGAAAGAGCAACCCAAGGAATACTGTCATTGCGAACATGCTTATCCGGTTGCGTCCCACGCATACCTCCCGTCGTACCTATGCGATATATCCGGTTGTCTCCCACAACGGCCTGTGCCATATTAGGGGTATAGGCAGATAGGAGACGGCCATGACGAAGCTCTACGAAGTCCAGAAAATGACCTTCGATGCAGCCCGCCCGTATGCAGTGGTTGCCACGTTCCGCAGCTTTAACCGGGTCATTGCCCGGTACGAAGATGAAGCCGCTGCGAAGCGCCGGGCGCGCGACCTTAACCGGCGGGAGGGCTGAGCCATGCGGACCTTCCGCCGCGTTCCCAAGCGCCTGCCGAGCGAACCGGCCTTGATCCGGGAGTGTCGTGGGGGCTACGCGATTTGGACCGGCCGCAACTGGCACGGTTCCGTCGATAAGGTTTACCACGGGTGGGCGATCACGACGCCCATGTGTCCGGTCGAGGTTCTGAGCACCTTTGAAGGCGCAATGGCTGAGGCCGAAAGCCGCGCCCTTCGCGCTGAGGGCAAGTAAGCTATGCGACCGCACCCCAATTTCAGGCCGCGCCGCGAGCATCGCACGGCGCGGCATGTCGGGCGACTTCGTCGGCGGCTCGCCAAGGCGATTGTGCAAGCCTTCGCTAACGAGGGTGTCACCGTTCGCTGTGATCCTGCCAATCTGTTGCCCGCTCAAGGCGCGTGGCGAACCGACGTGCGCTTGGATGTAATGCGGTGGGAAGGCTCGATAGAGGTTCTTATGGGCGCGTGCATGATCCGCCAGTCCATCGAGTCTTGGGACAAAATGTCGTATTGCATCAAGGGCTTCACCATCTGGCGCGACCGAACCGGCTTTGAGGTTGGCGCGACCGAATCCGGATGCTCGATCACCGAACGCTACGTTTACGAGGCTTAAGCCATGTCCATCCCCGACGTTCACAAATGGGAAAACCTGCCCTTCCCCAAATCCTTGCCACAATTTCAAAAGCTGTTCCCGAACGATGACGCCTGCGCCCGCTATCTCGAAGGCGCAAAGTGGCCCAAGGGCTTCGAGTGCCCGCATTGTTTCGAGAAAGGCGAGCCGTTCCGCTTTGACGCCAGGCCGGGCGTGCTGCGCTGCCGAAAGTGTCGCAAAGACATTTCGCTGACGGCCGGTAGCGTCATGGAGCGCACACATTCGCCGCTGACAACGTGGTTTTGGGGCGCTTACCTCGTATCGACTTCGACTCCGGGCATTTCGGCCGTTCAATTTCAGCGTCAACTTGGCCTGACAAGATACGAGACGGCCTTTCAAATTCTGCACAAACTCCGCGCCGGGATGGTGCGGCCTGACCGTGATCCTATTGGTGGCAACATCGCCCGTGGCGATCACGTCGAGGTTGACGAATGCTACATCAGTGGCGAGACACGCGGGAAGGGCAAGGGCGTTCACGCGGACGAAAAGACGCTGGTCATTGCCGCCGTCGAGGTTCGCCAGCGGGCCGCTAAGAAGGGCGACAAGCCCACGCGGCGCGGCAGTCGGTACGCTGGCCATCTGCGGATCGAGGTTGTCCCGGATCGCACTGAGAAGGCCCTGTGCGGCTTTGTAGAGGCCGCTGTTGCCCTTGGCGCGGTAGTCATTACCGATGCCGCCCCGGCTTACAACTCGCTGGAAAAGCGCGGCTATGCACACCTGCCCGTGGTCGAGGGCGGCAATCCGCAGGTCGCGGAGGAATACCTGCCAATCGTCCACTTGGTTTTCAGTAACTTGAAGGCTTGGCTTAAAGGCACACATCACGGCCGCGTCGAGCCGAAGCATCTGCAAACCTACCTCAACGAATTTGCCTTCCGCTTCAATCGCCGGTTCTATCCGTTCAACGGTTTCCGCTCGTTGCTCGGCATCGGCGCGAACGGCGAAGCGCCAACCTATGACGGGCTCTACAGCGGGAAGTGGCATCATCAAAAGGTCAGCCATGATGACAAGGTTTAGTGGTCATGGGAGAAAACCGGATAAGCATGATTGCGAAAGCGACAGGGTGAGTGACCATGGGCGATTACTTCTCCTCCGGGCACGCCTTCAATACCTCGGGCAACGCCCGCGCCGCCGCGCCGGCTTTGAACACGCTGTCGGATTCCGCGCCATTGGGCATCGTCACCCGGAAGGCATATTCGCGCGCCGTCAAAAGCTCGCGCCTCATGTCCGGCGTCGCGACCACTTCGATAATGGCTTTATTGATCGGAGCGCCGGTGGTCTCCACGATCGGGTTGGCATCGGCGCGAAATTTGATCGCGACCGTATCGTCCGCCTCAAAGCCGCCGGCCGGCGCGCTGATCGCGAGCGAAAAGTTTTTTTGAATACAGCGCACCGCCAGGAGCGTGCTGCCCTGCGCCGTGATCGCGATCACGGTTTTGCCGTCAGAAAATCGATCGTCGTCGACCCTCAGCAGCCAATTGCCGATGACGCGATTTTCTTCGCCAAAAGCGATGCCCGTCAGCGCCGCGAGCGCGGCGCAAGCCAAAACGAATTTGCGCATTTTTATCTCCCCTGTCGGCGCGAAGCTTACCGCTGCGGCGCGCCGCCCACAACCGTGAGGAAGATGGCGGGATGAGCACGCAGACCGCAACCGACGCGCCGCGTCTTGCACTTGACAACACGGAACCCGCCATGCCCGCAGCGCCCCTCCCAGTCGCACCGGAGCCTCGTTCTACCTTCGAGGCCATTCGCAACCTCGGCAGGCTGCGCCAGGCCCTCGATAATTGCCGTCATGTGGACATCGCGATCGATTGCGGCCCCGGTGCCGAATTCTTCCATCTCCAATTTCCGAAAGCTGCGGTCCGCGCCGCGCTCGAGTGCTACGGCGACGAAGCGCCGATCTGCGCGACGTTCTACGTCACCGGAGGCCTCGCCGGCCGGCTCTTTATCGAAGCGTGGCGCCCGTGAGCCCCGACGCATTGGCCGCTGCCGGCACGCCGCAGCGGGCGGAGACTTTCCACCGCGTCGATCGCATCGGCCAAGGCAGCCTGTTCGCCGTGGTCGAAATCGAGCGCTGGCGCCGCCCCAACGGCCGCATCGCCCGCGAATACCGCACCGTGCGCGACCTCGCGCATAGCGCACCTCTGGCGCGGGCACTGCGCGACCGCCGCGACGCCGCGGCGCGGCTCGCCGCACTGGCCGACGATCTGGCCGAGGAAGCAGCGCCATGACCGAACTGCTCTCGATCGCCGAAGTGCTCGCCGCGCTGCCGGTGAAGAAGACCCGGCGCTGGCTGGTCGCGTTTTTGCACGCCAACCCATGCGACCCGGCCGGGCGGCCCTTGTATCGCCGCGCCGGCCGCGACATGCTGGTCTATTACCAGCGCTTCCTCGAGGCGCTCCCTGGACCCGGGTCCCCGCCATGCCGCTCAAAATCGTCGAAGCCCGCAACAAAAAAACCAAGAACCTCTATATCCGCGGCAGCTACCTCGGCGTCGCAGTGGACAAGACTAGCGGCACTGCTCGACGATCCGTCGCTATCGCCGTCGTCAAGCGCATCGAGCGCGCCATCGAGCGCGGCGAATATCCGCCGCGGCAGGCTGCGGCTGGTGAGCAACCAAGCTTCCGCGCCGCGGCGCTAGGCTATATCGAGGCCGGCCGGAGCCGGCGCTACGTCGCGGCACTGGTCAAATATTTCGGCGACACGCCGCTCGCCGAGATCGACCAGGCGGCGATCGACAGGGCGGCCATGACACTCAAGCCCGACGTGAGCAACGCCACCCGCAACGCCGCGATCTATACCCCGCTGTCGGCCATCCTGCATCACGCCGGCATCGCCATGACGATCGCCCGGCCGCCCGGCGCCAAGGGTCGCGTCATCAACGACTGGCTGGTGCCGTCCGACGCCTTCGGCATCATCGCCGCCGCCGAGAGTTTCGACCCGGAATTCGCGACCTTGCTGGCCTTCCTGGTCTATACCGGCCCGCGCATCGCCGCCGCACTGGATCTCCAGCGCGAGGATGTCCACCTCGACGACGGCACCGCCTGGGCCCGCCCGCAAAAGGGCCAGCCGCACATGGAAGTGCGGCTCTGCGAAGAGCTGTGCACACGGCTGGCCGCGCATTTGGCCAGCCATGACCGTAGGCGCGTGTTTCGCTTCCGCTACGGCGGACACCTGAAACATCTTTTGACGCGCGCCAAGCTCTCCTATCTCGGCCTCGACTGCCCCGGGCGGCGGCCGGACAAGTGGCGCGAGCCGCCCAACCGGCTGTCCTGGGTGACCTTCCACATTTTCCGCCACACCTGGGCGACCTGGATGCGCCGCTACGGCAAGGTCGACGTCAAGGGCCTGGTTGCTACCGGCAACTGGCGCGACGAGCGCAGCGCCGCGCGCTACGCCCATGCCGACGCGCGCGAGGAGTGGAGCAAGGTGGAGCGCTTGCCGACGATGAAGAGAGGAGGGCTATGATGTTTGCATGGCTCAGCGCCAGAGTATCTGATCGCCGGCTCCGCCGAGCACTCAAGGGCATTAGCCCCGGGACCGCCGAAAAACTCGCAGCTATCATGGCTCGCCGGCGCGCAGGCGAAAAGAAAGCCGATTTCCGCGCGCGCATCATAGCCATGCCGATCAGCGTCGAGCGCTGTCCTGAGACCGGCGGTTTTATCGTAAGCCGTGGGGAAAAGCCGGGGACTTGAATGACAAAGATAGTATGCTTATCCGGATGGTCCGAATAGCCCGACTGCGGCGACGCGCCCCGAAGGATGGACGATCGAATTGAGCGAGGCGATGAAAGAGGGAGAATTTCCGTGACTAAACGACAAATAAGAAGCTTTCACACGATCGACATGTCCATAGTAGCCGCCGCGCGCCTCGCGATGGCAAGCAAGATCATGTTTCCGATCAACGTCGCGAGCCCCTCGGCGGCGGCTGGAGAGCAGATCATCGGCTACGTAGAATCGGTGCAGCCGGTCGGCTCCGCACCGCTGCGCGACGAACATCTGATCTTCATCAAGGTTCCAGCCGGTGGGAAAAATCCGGGCACTTGACCAGCCGCATCACCTAACCCTTTGATATTGCTATAGGCGGCCTCAACTCCCCCAGGAGCCGGCCGCACCCCTTTTTTAGGATGACGTTTGCCTGGCCGCTGATAACAAATTCAACTCATACGCCCGAACTTCCGCTTGTCGCAGTGGAGCATACGAGAATTCTTCTCTTTGATCACCCGTTGCGTCGGATGCCGTAATGCAGCAATTCGATAGCGGAACAATAGCGGACGTGGCTGGAGCGCGCTCGAAAGAAAAACGAAAGCGGTTGGCGCTCGACCGGGTTGGGCAATGCTACCACGTATAGCGCAGGGTGGCGGTGCCGCCGTAGGTCTGCGAGCCGTTGGCGAATTCGCCATCGAATTTGGCCTTGATCGACCAGGAGGGTGTGAGCCACAGCTCGGCGCCGGCGGAGGTGAGCGCGGAATCCTTGGGCGCCACCGCGCCGTTAACCGTGAAGGCCGCGCCCGGCAGTCCCTGGAAGACCGCGCCTAGCGCCGGGTTGGTCACCCAGTCGTGCGCCCACGCGGCGCGCGCGTGCAATGTCAGTGGCATGCCATTGAGGATCGTCAGATTGTCGAAGCGTGCACCGAGTTCGCTGCGCGTGTCTGTCGCGGTCATGGAATTGTAGTTAAGCCCGAAGCCGCCACCGTTCAGATCGGTCTCGCTGAAGCTCGGCGTGTGAAAGCTTTGTGCCTGCAAGGCCGCATAGGGGGTCACCCCGATCGCCGACAGCCCGTAGCGATAACCGGCTTCGAAGCGCGCGCCGTAGCTCTGCCCGTCGAAACTTGCACTGAGCTGGTCGCCGGCGAAGGCGGTGCGGTTGGTCGACATCCAGTGATTGGTGAAGGCGAGCGCGGCGGCGAGATAGGCCGGACCGGCACGCGTCGTGCCATAGACGCCGGCCTGGAAGGCATCGCTGCGGCCGGTACCGAGCCCCTGCGCCAGACCCCAATTGGTGCCGCCGCCGGCCAGCGCAAAACCCAAAACCGAGTTGGGCGTGACGTGATAATCCATGCCGCCGGCAAAGCCGTAGGTACCGACGGTGACGGTGTGCGAGCCAAGGCCCGCATCGCCATTCGTCGTGCTGGCGCCACCATAGGCCCCGCCCCAGACAGCCCAGCGCTGATCGAACGCTGCCGGCTTCGGCGGCGCCTTGAGCACGGAGGCGTAGGCCAGCGCGATATCGGGCGGGAGGCCCGACTCTTGCTCCGGCGCAAAGCCGCTTGCGCTGCCGCCGATGCCGCCAATGTCGCCGCGGCCACCCACGAACGGATCGAGCATCAGCGCGAGGAACTCGTCCATCAACTGGAACGAGGCCTTCTCGGCATCAGTGTTCACCTCGCCGGAGCTCTGATCGAGGGCACGCAGCAGCGCGCCGTCGGACAGCCCGGCCAGAGTCTGGAAGGCTGCTCCCGGCGTTCCGCCATTGAGGACGAAGCTGTTGATGGCGTTCGCGACGTTCTGCTCGTTGACGTTGGCGCCGACTGGCAGCGTCAGCGTGCTGGTCGATGCGGCGTACGACAAAATGACGTCGTCGCTGTTGTAGGACAGAGTGGCGCCGTTGAGGTGTGTCGTGCCGGTATAGGTGACAATGGGATTGAACGTACCGGTCAGCCCGCCGGTCGAAGTCAGGATAGTGAACGTCGCGGCGGCGTAGGTACCGAGATGCGGCGTCAGCTCCACTTCGGCGGTGTTATTGATCGACACCGTGCCGGGCATACCGATCACGTTGGCCAGCGAGTGCTGGGTCGGCGACAATTCGATCGTATAAGTGCTGCCGCCGTTGAACACCAGCGCGCCATTGATCGTCAGCGTGCCGATCGTGCCGCCGGGCATCAGATTGCCGCCGGACTCGATGGTCGCCCCGCCGATCACAGTGCCGTGGCCCTCGAGTGTGCCGAACACCAGCACCGGGTTGGTGCTGGTCAGTGTCGCCTCGGTATTGGCGGCGTCGCCGACCTCGAGCGTGCCGCCGGCGGCGATGTTGACATTGGTGGCGCTGTTCGTGCTGCCGTCGAGGATGACGGTGCCGGACGTGACGTTGACCTGGTTGATGCTGCTGAAGCCGTAGCCGCTGGCGTAGATGAAGGTGTTGCCGGCGCCGACCGTGAAGTTGACGGTGTCGAGCTCGCCCTTACCGACGATATTGCCGCTGACGGTGCCGCCGGAAATGTTGAGTATATCGGCGTTCGCGGAGAGCTTGATGGCGCCCGAAATCAGCCCTGCCTGTTGATTGAGGGTGATGGCGTTGTGGGCGCCGCTCACATCGATGGCCGTGCCGCCGGTACCGCTGATGGTGCCGGAATTGGCGATCGCGCCAGAGAAAGTCGAAACGTGCGAACCGACAACGATGCCGGTCGCCGCAATAATCAGGCCGCTGTTGGTGATGCCGCCGGTGAAAGTCGAAACGTATGGGATACTGTCAATTGCGATGCCGATGCCGCCCGCCGAAATCGTGCCGCTGTTGCTGATACCGCCCGAGAAGAACGAGACGAAGTCGACGTAAATGCCGTTGCCGCCCGCCGAGAGCGTGCCGCTGTTGATGATGCCGCCGGAGAAATTCGAAACCCTGTTGACGTAAATACCCTGACCAGTGGTCGCCGTGATCGTGCCGCTGTTGCTGATGCCGCCGCCGGCGCTGGAGGAGCCGAACTGAACAACAGAGCTGACGTTGATGCCCACCTGGCCTGAAATCTTGCCCGCGTTGGTGACGCCGCCGGCGAAAGTTGAGAGCAATTGCACCACGATGGCGTCAGGCCCGATCCCCGACCCGTCGGAGGCGAACGCCGTGACCGTTCCGGTTCCGCTGTTGACGACGCTGCCGGAGAAGGTCGAAATACCGCCGACGAAAACTCCGAACCACCCTGTGACCGCGCCGGAATTGGTGACGCCGCCCGAAAACTGCGAAACAAAATATTGGCCCCCTCCGCCGCCCGCAGCAATGGCCGCGCTAAGCACGGACGAAACCGTGCCGGCATTGCTGATGCCGCCGCCAAAGGTCGAGATAACGCTCGCTGAGTTGCCGACCGATATGCCGGTATTGCCCGTCGTGGAAATCGTCCCGCTGTTGGTGATGCCGCCGGTGAAGGTCGGGCCCGTGATCTTGATGGCGGTCCCGTTGGTGGCGAGCTTGCTCGCGCTGTCGATCAGAATGCCGTGGCTGGAACCCAGGATCGTGCCGCTGTCAAGAATTTGCCCGTTGACGGCGCTCGAGGCCAGGCTGATGCCGGTCTTGCCGGTGATCGTGCCGGAGTTCGAGATATTGCCGGTAAAGGTCGAGACGCCCGCCAGCGCAATAGCCGCGCCGGTGACGGAGACCGTCCCGGAACTGCTGATGCCGCCGGTGAAAGTCGTGACAAGGTCGACATGGATGCCGTAGGCGGCTCCCGAGATCGTGCCGGAACTGCTGATGCCGCCGGTGAAGGTCGCTCCGGAAACAAAGATGGCGGTCTTGGTGGAGACGATCTTGCTCGCGCTGTCGATCAGGATGCCGTGGGTCGTCGCCAGGATATTGCCGCTGTCGACGATCGCACCGCTGATGCTGCTGCCGACGACGTTGATGCCAGTCGCGGCAGTGATGGTGCCGAAATTCGAGACGTTGCCTGTGAAGGTCGAGACGCTATTGAGAACAATGGCGGCGGCGCCCGCGGTGATCGTGCCGCTGTTCGTGACGCCGCCCAAGAAGGTGCCAACTTCCAGAACGAATATGCCGGTCGCTCCGGACTTGATCGTGCCGCTGTTGGCGATGCCGCCCAGGAACGATGTCATGCCGGCAACGATGATGCCGGTCGCACCCGCCGTAACGCTGCCGGCGTTGCTGACCCCACCCGAGAAAGTCGATATATTGGTGGAGTTCACGCTGATGCCGGCGAACGGGGCCGAGATTAGACCGCCGCTGGCGTTGACGATGCCGCCGAGGAATGTCGTGGCGCCGCCGATGGCGATGCCATCCGAGTGAAATGCCGAAATCGTGCCGCTATTAGTGATGCCGCCCTGGAACGTCGAGGTCGTGAAGACTTCGACGCCGTTATAGCCCGAAATCGTGCCGCTATTGGTGATGCCGCCGCCGGCGCTGGTCGTGCCGAAGACCGCGACAGTTTCGATGACGATGCCATTGCCGCCACTCGAAATTAATCCGGCGTTGCTGATCGCGCCCTGGAACGTCGAAACGTCTTGAACAAGAACTCCGACGCCGCTCTTGCCGGTCATCGAGATGGTGCCGGTGCCGCTGTTGGTGATGCCACCCTGGAACGAGTTTACGTTCTGAACCAAGACGGCGGTCGATGCGGACGTGATCTTGCCGCTATTGGTGATGCCGCCAAGGAAGGTCGTGACAGCACTGACGACGATGCCAAATTTGCCGCCCGTGAGCGTGCCTGAATTGGTGATGCCTCCCGAAAACGCCGTAACTCCAGCCACGCCGATCACGGATTTGGTGGCCGCAAGCACGCCGGCATTGCTGATGCCGCCGCTGAAAGTGGGTCCGGTGACCGAGACGGCGACGCTGGGGTCGATTATGCTCGTACCGTCGAGCTTGATGCCGCCGGCCAGCGTGCCGGTGTCGAAAATCTGGCCGGTGATGGTGCTGTTGGTGACCGTGATGCCGCTCGTCGAAATCGTGCCGGTGTTGCCGACATTGCCGGTGAAACTGGTATTGGCGACGCAGATGCCGGGAATGGTGCCGGAATTAGTATGCGGGAACGGTCCGGTGTAGCAGCCTCCCAACGAAGCGAACGTGATCACCGCCTCGTCCACGGTCGGATAGCTGATCGTGCCGGTATAGCTGCCGAAAGTGACGGTCGGATTGAAGGTGTTACCGCCGACGCCGAGCCCGCCGCCGGTATCGGTCATCAGCGTATAGGTGGTGCCGGCGCTGACGGCGCTGCCGGCGGCGATGGTGACGGTGGCGCCGTTCAGCGCTGCGGTGCCGCCTGTACCGCTGATCGCGGTTTCGCTGGCACTCGCGCCGTTGATGGTTTCCAGATAATCCGCGCTCGACGAGGCAAAGGTCAGCGTGCCGGAAATCGACAGCGTGCCGCCCGCTGTTCCCGGCAGGCCCGGCTCCAGCGTGCCGCCGTTATTGATGGTGATCGATGAGGTGATGATGCCCGTGCCGGCGAGCGTGCCGCCGTTGCTGACCGTCATGCCGGTCGCGGTATTGTTGCCGTTGAGCACCACCGTGCCGGAGTTGACATTGGCCTGATGGATGCCCGTGAAATTGTTGCCGTAGGTGAACGTATTACCGGAACCCGGAATGAAATTGAGGGTGTTACTGACGCCATGGCCGATAATGTTGCCGTTGACAGCGCCGCCGGTGATGTTGAGCACGTCGGCGTTGGCCGACAACCGGATGGCGCCTGAGATCGTGCCGGCGCTCTGATTAATGGTGATACCTTGATGGGCGCCGCTCACGTCGATCGCGGTGCCGCCACTGCCGGTGATATTGCCGGAATTGGCGATCGCGCCTGAGAATGACGAAACCGAGGAAGTGACAGCGATACCGGTGACGCCGGAAATCGTGCCGCTATTGGTGATGCCCCCTGAGAATTGCCCGAGCGCTTGGACATACAGGCCGATGCCACCGACCGCGGTGATCTGGCCATTGTTGGAAATGCCGCCTGAGAACGTTGCGCCGCCGTCATCAACGACAATGCCATAGCGGGCAAATCCGCCGGCTGCCGAGATCGTACCGCTATTGGTGATACCGCCGGAGAATGTCGTGCCAGTGTAGACGCCAACGCCGGCAGAGCCCGCGGCGAGCACGCCGCTATTCACGATGCCGCCTAGGAATGTCGAGACCGGATAGCCGGCTTGCAAATAGATGGCGTCGAACCCCGCCGTAATCCTACCGCTGTTGGTAATGCCGCCGTTGAAGGTAGAGACGAAGGCGACATTGACGCCGTAGTCGTGACCGGAAATCGTGCCGCTGTTGCTAATCCCGCCGCTAAAACTAGTGGTTTCGTAGACTTGAATGCCGGTAATACCGGCAGAAATCGTGCCCGAATTTGTGATGCCGTTCGAGAAATACGGGTTATATTCGACGTGAATGCCCAAATAGCCGCCGGAAATGGTGCCGCCGGCGAGGTTGACGATGCCACCCGAGAAGGTCGAATTCCCATAGACGAGAATGGCGTCTTTGCTCTTTGCTGTGAGCACTCCGGCATTCGTAATGCCACCCTGAAACGTCGAGACGCCATTGACGTAAATGACTGCGCTGCCGGCCGCCGAAATCGTGCCTGCATTGGTGATGCCGCCTGAGAACGTCGAGGCGGTGACCAAAATCGCCGTCTTGGTCGAAACGATCTGGCTCTTATTGTCGATCGTAATGCCGCCCGAGAGCGTGCCGGAGTCGAGAATCTGCCCGGTGATGGTGCTTTTGCTGACTGAAATGCCGCTGGTCGAGATAATGCCGGTGTTGGTGTTGTTGACGTTACCAGAAAAGCTGGTGTTGACGACACAGATGCCGGGAACGGTGACGCTATTGGTGTAGGGGAATGGCCCCGAATAGCAGCCGCTGGCCCCGGCGAAGACGAGCTGCACCGCGTCGGTGCCGGGATAGGTGATAGTGCCGGTCAAGGAACCCGCGGTGACCGTCGGATTGAACGTATTGCCGCCGGTGCCGAGCCCGGTGCCGGTTTCGGTCATCAGCGTATAGGTGGTGCCGGCCGTCACCGCGCTGCCGGCGGCAATGACGATGGTGGCGCCGCCGAGCGCTGCCGTGCCGGTGATCTTGGTCTCGCTCGCATTCGAGCCGGTAATGGTATCGAGATATTCGGCGGTCCCGGAGGCAAAGGTCAGCGTGCCGGCGATCGACAGCGTGCCGCCGGCGGTGCCAGGCAGTCCCGGCTGCAGCGTGCCACCACTGTTGATCGTGATCGAGGAAGCGATGATGCCGGTGCCAGCGAGCGTGCCGCCATTGCTCACCGTCATGCCGGTCGCGGTGTTATTGCCGTTGAGCACCACGGTGCCGGAGGTGACATTGGCCTGATGGATGCCGGTGAAATTGTTGCCGTAGGTGAAGGTGTTGCTGCTGCCGGGATTGAAATTGACGGTGTCGAGCGCGCCTTTGCCGACGATATTGCCGCTGACGGTGCCGCCGGTGATGTTGAGCACGTCGGCATTCGACGAGAGCTTGATGGCGCCGCTGATGAGGCCGGCGGTCTGGTCGACGACGACCGCGCTCGAAGCCGTCGCTGCATCGATCGCCGTGCCGCCGCTGCCGCTGATCGTGCCGGAATTGACGATGGCGGCGCCGCCGACAAACGACACGCCGCTATTGATCCTGATACCCGTCAGGGCCGTGATCGTTCCCTGATTGCTGAGGTTACCGGAGAAACTCAGCGTCGTTGAAAAGTTTACCAGCGATATGCCCTGGCCATTGCTGGCGCTGATCTTGCCTGTATTGCTGAGCCCGCCAGCAAAAGTGTTCACCCCCTTCACGGCAATGCCGGTACTGACCGCAACGATCGTGCCGGAGTTGCTGACCGTGCCGGTGGCGCTCGCACCGAACACCGTTACATCGGAAAGCTTGATGCCGCCGATCGCCGCAATGAGGCCGCTGTTGCTGACGCTGCCAATGAATGTGGACGGGCTGACCACGATGCCATTCGCGCCCGATCCCGTGATCGTGCCCGAATTGGTGACGCCACCGCTGAACGTCGAGCCGCCGTGAACGAAAATGCCGGCGGTTGCGTGAGTGACAATCTCGCCGCTGTTGCTGATGCCGCCGGCAAAGGTGCCGGTGTTGACGACATCGATAGCCACGCGGCCGGTGCCGGTCAGCGTGGTGCCGGTGATGGTGCCGCTATTGAGGATACCGCCGAGGAAAGTCGAGACGCCGACGGCGATGCCGGCGGTGGCCGCCGAGATGGTGCCACTGTTGGTAATGCCGCCGCCGGCACTGGTCGTGCCGAAGCTGATGACCGTGGGGCCGACGTCGATGCCGCCATTGCCCGAGATGACGCCGGTGCCGGCGTTGAGAATGCCACCGCCGAACGTCTTTATCCGGGTCAGGAGGATGCCCTGGCCGCTCGGCGCCGACACCAGCCCGCTATTGGTGACGCCGCCGACAAAGCTCGATATCTGCGTTAGCCAGATGCCGTCCTCTTTGTTTCCTGTGATCGTGCCGGAATTGCTGATAGTGCCCGAAAAGGTCATCGCGCCCGAGGCGCCGCCCGTGGCCAGAATGCCAACCTGTCCCGCCGAGATCGTGCCGGCGTTGCTAATGCCGCCGGAGAAAGTCGAGCTGTGGACGTAGATGCCGGTTACGGCGGCAATGATCTTGCTCGCATTGTCGATCGCAATGCCAAGGCTCGACGCGGCGATATTTCCGGTGTCGAAGATTTCGCCGGCAATCGTGCTGCCAGCGATCGAGATTCCGGTCTTGGCGGTGATCGTTCCGGAATTCTGGATACTGCCGTTGAAGCTTGAACTGGCCTCGACTCCGATACCGATAGCGACCGGGCCGCTTACCGAGATCGTGCCGCTATTGAGAATTAAACCGGTGTAGGTCTTGCCACCTTCGACAACGATGCCCACCGCCGTTTTTGTGCCGCTGGCTATGATCTTACCGCTGTTAGTGATGCCGCCGAGGAAAGTCGCGTAACCCGTCGTCGCGTGGCCGGCCGTGACGTTTAAGATGGCAATGCCGGCCGCAACCGTGCCGTTCGCCGAAATCGTGCCAGTATTGCTGATGCCGCCGAGGAAGGTCGTGACATTGGTGAGGGCGATGCCGCCGACCGGACCGATCGTTCCCGCTGTCGACAGCGTCCCGGAATTGACGATACCGCCGCCCGCGCTGTTGTGCCCAAACAAGGCACTGCTGGTCGCTGCAATGCCGCCGCTGTTGCCGAAGATGGTACCGGCATTGGAGATCGCGCCTGAGAACGTACTGCCTTTGCCGTCGATCAGGATGCCGGCATGGGTGTTGCCATTGCCGCCGGTGTGAGTGGTGCCGGTGATGGCGCTGGTCGAGTCGAGCGTAATCCCGCCGGTCAAACTGCCGTCGTCGAGAATCGAGCCGGTGATAGTGCTGTGATTGCTGAGGCTGATTCCGTTCGCGCTGATGACGCCGGTACCGGTATTTTGAACGTCGCCGGTCAGCGTGGAATTGTTGATGGCGATGCCGGTGATGCTGGCGGCGTTGGAGCAGCCGGTGGTGCTCGTGCTGGAGTAGGACGTCAGACAGGCGGCATACGCCGGCGGCGTGCCGCCGCTGATCAGCAGCGCGGCAACCGAGCTCGAAGCCAGCAACAGGCGAAGCCTGCCGCCACCGGCGCCGATGCGCTCACTGCGGAAGCCGTCGATGCTGTCGTCACCGCGCAAGCCACCCATGATGCCGTCGTCCACAGCGCAGCCCGCGCGGGAATAGCCGCACACCCATCGAGGCCCTCGACTCCACGCGAAACAGTACGTTGCGCGATAAAGCCGAACAACCGCTGGGGCGGAGGAGCTGTGGCTTCCACATTGAATCTCCCGGCTCGTTGCAAAAATACCACACAACCGACGCCGGGCGCTTCGGTTCTCGGCGGATCCGGAGGTCGTCCGGTTTGGCGCCAAAACCGGCGCGTAAAGGACAACGCGGCTTCGCGGCAAACTTGCGCTGGCGCTACCGTGGCTTACTCACCCGGAGACCCCTGAGAGCGATCCCCGAGCGTCATGCCTGAGAACCATGGCCGCCCGTGAGCGCTCATGTTAGAGCCGGGCGGTGCCGCAGCGAGGGACGGCTAATAGAGGCGGAGGCGATCTGCCGCAAAGTGCTTGAGGCGCAGCCGAATGTGCCCGAGGCCGAGCACCTGCGCGGCATTATCGCCCACCAGAACGGCCGCCTCGGCGACGTGATCGAGCATGTCAAGCGCGCGGCAAAACTCGCGCCGCATGTCGCGCTGTTCCATGCCAATCTCGGCGAAATGCTCCGCCTCGCCGGCCGCCCAAGCTCGCGGTCGCAGCGGCCCCGATACAACAGGGACTGGCTGTGAATTTACGTTTCTGTCGCAAATGCTATTTGATCCCTCCCAGACGGATCATGCCCGCTGCAATACCGGCAACAAATACCACGGCGCGAATCGATGGTCAGGTACGGCTAGTTCACATCGAGATTGCATGAAGCAGCTCTGCCGGCGAGCCTCGTTGCGTGTGCTCATGGGGTTGCCGTCATTATCCGAACTCCGCCCTTTGAGATTTGAATGTCGGCTTTCGGGTGAACTGCGCAAGTCGGAGCGCGTGCCCGACCCGACTTGCGATCCGCGTTTCATGACCCCGCCTTTTGTGATTTAGCCCAGCGGCGAACTTAAATTCCCGACCGGCCATTGTGCTTTGCGTCCCGGCACCACAGATGGAAGATACGGGCGAGCAGTGGCTTGCGCGAGAGCTGCCGTTGAAACGAGAAAGTACCGAAATTCTCGTTCGTCGCTTTGGGCAGCGCCGGTGCCGTCGGTAGGCAAAGATCCACACTCAAAAAATACCTACTCCAAAAATTGAGCCATGTTCGGCGCGGTGCTGCGAACACCCGCCTTCGTTGCCGCGCGCGCGGCGTGCGGCGCACGTTCCTCACATCGAAAGGCTAAAAGCCATGCAAGCTCCTTCCATTCTGCGGGGCGAGTCGCTTACCCGTCTCCTCCAGGGAATAGCGATCGGCGCCGTCGCATCGATGGTCATCGGGTTTTCTTGGGGCGGCTGGATGACCGGCGGTAATGCCAACAAACTTGCGGCCGAGCAGTCCGATAGCGCCGTCGTCGCAGCCCTCACACCGATCTGTGTGGAAAAATTCCTGCAGAACAGCGATGCGCAAGACAACCTGGCAGCCCTGAAAAAGATTTCTTCGAACTGGGAACAAGGCGATTACTTGCAGAAGGGCGGCTATGCGACACGGCCCGGCGCGACCTCGTCCGACTACCAGCTGGGCAGGGCCTGCGCGGAAAAGCTGGTGCTGGCCAAGACCGCAGCGCAATGAGCTGACATTGTAGACGTCGGCTGCCGCGCGGTGCCGGCCACGGCTTTTCGGCCGCTACGGTCGGTCGTGACGCTATTTGGAATGTTCGGAGAAGGCCGCTCTGGTGATCCGTCGCCTCAGTGAGAGCAGGATGAGTTTTCTTTGAGGCGGCATCCTACTCTGGCTGTTTGTTCGAGGTTGTCCCTTTCGCAAAACCGAAGGCCACCCTCGGAGCACGTCCGAGGGCAGGCTTTTTGCGGGACATGCTTGTTCGTTTAAGCATGTCCTATTCGCAAAACCGGCCGCCACTTTTGCGGGACATGCTGTAGCGGCGGCGCAAACGCATGAGCACTTTCGGCAAAATGGCGGAAGCTCACTTGGGGGACTGAAATGAATTGCGTGAAATAGCCCACCGGGAAGCCGACGTGATCGCCTGCTTCCCGCTGGAAGTCTTCACTTTTGTTGGGCGCTTTTCGCGTTTGCCGTCTTGGAATGCTCGACTGCGTTCTGCGCGTGCTGCTGGGCTAAAGTCGCATGCTCTTTACCCTTGGCATGATCGTTCTTGCCGTGGGAATCGGCAGCAGCACGATGGGACTTTGCTGCGGATTCGTGAAGTTCCGCCGCCTTGTTGTGTGCGTCTTTCATGTCGACTTCTCATGTTGGCCGAAAGAGTTCGGCGACCGAGAGAAGCGGCCTCAATAGTGGCCGATTGGAGAGCCAATCTTGTCCTAATCGAGAGCGCGGACCTCCATCAGCACCCCCACCGCGAACCAAATTCTCGACGCATCCTTGCGCTTTGGTCCAGAGCTCGCCCGGACGAGGCGTTTTTGCGCGGTTGGTATCGCACCGGCGGAGACCGACCGGAATGCTGTCGGTCGCGAACGCGATTGCAACGCCGCAGGGCGAGCATATGTTCGACGCAAAACAGGAGCTCGGAGCGTGGATACTATTCTTTTAGAGGCAGACGGTCGCGGGTCGTTCGCATTCACATTTTCCTCGGCGCGCGGAGAAATGTCCGGCCGCGTCAATGTAGGAACCGAAGGTCCTCCGGACCGACGGTCGACCGCAGATAAAGAGCAGGCGGCCAAGAACCAGATTCTGGCGCTGGCGAGAGAACTCGCGCAAATCTGCGAATAGCCAAATCTGCAAATAGCGATCGCCGGAACGAGCGTGCGGCCGGTCACCCGATCGGCTTCAAACCCTTCGCATAAAGCTTGGAGCGCCGCACATAGATGTCGGCGCCGCCGGCGATGAGTGCGACGGTGGCGTCGTCGATGGCGCGGATGATGCGCGCCGGCGCGCCGACGATCAGCGATTTATCGGGAAACGTTTTACCCTCGGTGACGACAGCGCCGGCGCCGACCAGGCAGTTCGCGCCGATCTTCGCGCCGTTGAGTATGATGGCGCCCATGCCGATCAGGGTCTCGGCGCCGATCGAGCAGCCGTGCAGGATGACGTTGTGGCCGATCACGCAATTCGGCCCGATGGTGATCGGGTAGCCGGGATCGGTGTGCAGCGTCGCATTGTCCTGGATCTGCGAGCGCTCGCCAAGCTCGATCCATTCGTTGTCGCCGCGCAGCACGGCGCCGAACCAGACGCTGGTGTCAGTCTTGAGCCGCACTTTACCGATCACGCTGGCGCTCGGCGCGATCCAGTAGCGGCCGTCCTCCGGCAGCTCCGGCCGGTAGCCGTCGATTTCGTACATCATAGCGATTGAATATCAGACGTTGAGCAGCGCTTGAAGCGCCAGCACGACCACGGTTCCCGACATCAGGCTCCACAGCCCGGCGATGACGGTCGCCACCATGACGATTTCGGTGCGACGGCCCTCGAGGCGGCGGCCGCGGATGGTGTTGCGCAGGATGATGAACGGCGCGGAAAACATCAAGAGCGGGATCGCGGCAAAGCGCGCCGGAACCGGTCCCACCTCCAGCAGGCGGAAGCTCGGGAACGCCCGCATGAACAGCCGGTAGCCGCTCGCGCACATGCCGGCGACGGCAAACCCGAAGGCGACCGAGAACAGCGATTGAATGGTTTGCGGCGAGATCGGCGGCAGGACTGCAAGCATGCGGGGACTTCCTTCGCCCCAAGCCATTGCAGAGGACGCAGCGGCCCGCTACGGAATGATTAAAGAAAGGTTAACGACGGCAATTTTGGATTTCTGGCCCGGAGCTTAGCGGATGGCCCTCGTTCTACGGACGGTTGCGCTGGCGGTTGCGCTGGCGGTCGCTTTTTGCGCGGCATCGGCGCTCCCCGCGGGCGCGCTCAATATCGTCGCCATCGGCGCCAGCAATACGTCCGGCACGGGCGTCGGCGCGCAGAGCGCCTATCCCGCCGTCTTGCAGGCGATGCTGCGCAAGAAGGGCATCGACGCCAAGGTCACCAATGCCGGCGTACCGGGCGATGTCACCGCCGGGATGAAAAGCCGCCTCGACGCCGCCGTGCCCAAGGGCACCGACATCGTCATCCTGCAACCCGGCGCCAACGATCTTCGCTTCTTCGGCACCAAGGAGGCCCGCGCCGCCAATATCGCGGCGATGGTGCAGCACCTCCACGCTCGCGGCATCCGCGTCATCGTCTACGACCCGGCGACGATACCGGCGGACTTTTATCAATGGGATCACATCCACTTCAACGCCGCGGCGCACGCCAAGATCGCAGCGACCCTTGCCGCGCAAATCGCGCCGCCGGCAAAACCGCAGCCGGCAACGGCGCCGGCACCCACCCAGCCGTAAGGTTGCCCCCCCGACGGCAGCCGACGCTGCGAACGCACCCGTGCGATACTGGTCGCTGATTCGGAAACCGCGGCAAAACGACATGACGGCGCATGCCATTGCGCGACGCAAAGGACGAAAGCGCGCGGGCGCCCTGCTGACGCTGCCGTTCGCGGCAGGCGTGCTCTTGGCGGCGTCGATTGCTGGATTCGTCGTCTGCGTGCTGTGGCCGACTTGGCCCAGCGAGCCCGTGCCACTCGACGCGCCGGCGCTACCGATCACGGTTGCGGGCGTGCTGTTCGACGTGCCGCCGGCAGCGATCCGCGCCGCGGTGCAGCGGCATCCCGGGCAGCAGGACCGCATCGACCTTGTTTTCGAATGGCCGACGCTGACGCCGCCAAAACCGGACGGCAAGGCAACCGACAAATCGCCGCTCGATACCGAGAACGCCGCCGCGGCGGCAGCGGCGAGCGAGGGCAAGCGGCTGTTCGTCACCATCGCCGGCCTCGGCGCGGTGTTGCCGCCGCTGGAACGGCTGCGCACCATCTATCCGCGCTATATCGAATCCCAGGCCGGCGCCGGGCCGGACGGGCTCGCGATCCTGCCGTTCCGCGCCGGCACGCCGTATGAGAACGAAGACCTGGTCTATTTCGGCAGCAGTCCCGAACAGTTCTTCGCCCGCTGCACGCGGCCGGGCCGCGCCCTGCCCGGCACCTGCATGCACGAGCGGATGCTGGATCGAGCCGAGATCACGCTGCGCTTTCCGCGTGATTGGCTGGTCGATTGGCGCAACGTGGCCGCCGGTTTCGACCGGCTCCTCACGCAACTGCATCCGCAGGGAAAGTGAGCGCGATCTCTACTCGAGATCGGTTGCGAGTATTGCCATCTGGAAATTATACGACCGCTCGTCGTCCTCGTCGTCGACGAACAGCACGCCGATGAATTCCTCGCCGATATAGACTTCGGCCGAATCTTCCTTCTTGGCGCGCGGCACAACGCGGATTTTCGCATTGCCGAACAGCTTCTTGAGATAAGCGTCGAGTTTCCTGACTTCCTGAACGTCCACCGCGCGGCCTCCCGGAGCGTGTTCGAATAAAAGATCGCTTGCCAACGGAATTGTCGATTCCGCCTAGAGCATGATCCGGAAAAGTGGAATCCAGCTTTCCGAAAAGATCATGCTCCAACGTAAATGCTAGAGCCCGATTCTGAATCAATCAGAACGGATAAGGCTCTAGCACGCGGCGAAAGCGTCGCCAATCGGCGCCTTAAATCCCGTCCTGAAAGATTTGATCCATGGTTCGCGCCGGTTCCGGGCAACCGGCGACGCCGACGACCTTGGCCGGAACGCCGGCGACCGTCACATTGTTCGGCACCGGTTTGACCACCACGGAACCCGCGGCGATCCGCGCGCAATGGCCGATTTCGATATTGCCGAGAATTTTGGCGCCGGCGCCGATCATGACGCCGTAGCGGATCTTGGGATGGCGGTCGCCGCCCTGTTTGCCGGTGCCGCCCAAAGTCACGTCGTGCAGGATCGACACATCGTCCTCGATCAGCGCCGTCTCGCCGACCACGAGACCGGTGGCGTGGTCGAGGAAAATGCCGCGTCCGATGGTCGCCGCGGGGTGAATGTCGCACTGGAACACCACCGACGAGCGGCTCTGCAGATAGAGTGCAAAATCGCGGCGGCCGTTCGACCATAGCCAATGCGCCAGGCGATAGGTTTGGATGGCGTGGAAGCCCTTGTAGTAGAGCACGGGCTCGACCAGGCGATAGGTCGCAGGATCCCGGTCCGCGGTTGCCATGATGTCGGCGCGGAAGGCTTCGCCGAGCGCTGGAACATCGGCCAGCGCATCCGCGTATGCCTGCCGGATCAGCTCGCCCGACAGCGAAGCGTGATCGAGCCGCCCGGCCAGCCGATGGATGACGGCCGCTTCGACACTGTCGTGATGGAGGATGCTCGAATAGATGAAGCTCGCCAGTTCCGGCTCGCGGCGAACGATATCCTCCGCCTCGCGACGGATACGCGCCCAGACCGGATCCACGATGTCGAGCGCGGGCTTCACTTGATGCTGCGCCATTGGGTGTCTCCCGGAAAACCCGACGAGCTTCTACCACAACGGCCGGCGAAAGGGCCAAAAACCAAGCGCGGCGACCAAGAGCGGCAAGAAAGAGCGTCGGTTTCTAGGTCAATGGCCGAAAAAACAAGGCCAATGACCGACTTTCAGGGCCTTTCCGCAAGAAATGCCAAAACGCCGGCCTTAAACGCCCGGTCGCCGACCGCCAACATGTGATCGCGATCGGGAATGGCAAGGGCCTTGGCGCCCGGGATCAGGGCTGCAAGCTCGTCCGGCGAGCCGGCGATGGGGTCCTTGCTGCCGACCGCGACCAAGACGGGCACGGCGATGCGGCCGACTTCGGCGCGGCTCAAGGTCTGGCGCGAGCCACGCAAACAGGCGGCGAGCGCCGTCAGGTCGGATCTGGTCTGTTCGGCGAAGGCACGAAACATATAGGCGGTCGGATCGGCGACGTCGGCAAGCGACGTCGCCTCGAGCGCCTCGGCGATCGTATCCGGTAGCCCAACGCCCTCGACGAGCCGGATGCCGAGCCCGCCGAACACCGCCGAGCGCACATGGCCAGGATGCAAAAGCGCCAGAAACGCCGCGATCCGCGCGCCCATCGAATAGCCCAGCACGTCGGCCCGGCCGATGCCGAGATGGTCGATCAGCGCCCGCACGTCCCCGGCCATGACCGCGCTGTGATAGGCGGCAGGGTCGTAGAGCTTGCTCGAGCCGCCGTGGCCGCGGTTGTCGAGCGCGATCACGCGGCGCCCGGCGCGGGTCAGCGTCGTGATCCAGCCCGGACCGGCCCAGTTCACTTCTTTATTGGAGGCAAAGCCGTGCACCAGCACGATCGGCTCGCCCTCGCCTTCGTCGAGAAACGCTATTTCCACATCGTCGTGGGTGAAACGCGGCATGGCCGGAGCTTACGATGCAATCGGAGGAAGCGAAATATGCGCGGCACCAGTAGCAGATTCTCGCGTCTATCCCGGCGGTCAGGTGTTTCGCCCACCCGATCCGTCTGTCCGGCGGGTAAGAATTGACGTTCGCCGCTGCGGCGCAAAAAGCCGTCAGACATCGCCGTTCGGTGTCATGAATTTTGATCGCATGGCCTCGACAAAAGCTTCGGCCTGCGTAACCGCCCATGCCGCGTCCTCAAGACTAACAGGATCGCCGATGTAATCGGCTAGTCGCCGAAGCCGCTCGACCTTGTTGAGCGAACTGCCAAATTCCGATTCCACATGTTTGCCAAGAACGAGATATTTGCCAAAGGCACTAATCAATCCATGATGCGTCTTGGTGCTGGCCTCGGGAATGGCGGGGTTGATCGCCAGCAACGTCGCATGGGCAGCATCGAACATGGCGAAGTAAGCGCGATTACAGGCTCCCTCAGCGTCGCCCGCGGCCAAAAGCAACCGCGCGCCAGACAAGGCGCCCCCAGCCTTCCTGAAGTAAGAAGCGACCGTTGGACTCACAATCTCACGCCGTCGCGGCGGATGTTCCGGATCAGAGCGGGCTTTGCGAACAATTCGGGATGTCGAAGCTCATCTTCCCAAAGCGGCAATGCTTCCACCAAAATGCCGGTCTCGAGCAATACGTCGAAGGCAATTCCGGCCATGTCGACCGCTGCGGCAGTTCGATTGCCATGAGTTCCTTTCAACACCACGGCAATATCGGCGTCGCTCTCCGCATGATGAGTGTGGCGAGCACGGCTGCCGAACAAAATGCCTTCGCTCACGGAATACCGGCCGGCAATGCGCTGCATGAAGGCGCGCACCGCGCGTTCTGTCTCCCGATCCATTGCGATTTTAGACCCGTGCGCAGCATCGGCTTGCACTGCTTCGCCGGGCGCAAATGCCTCGGTTTCGTGAGCGGGATTATTCATGCTGGTAAGCTACCACAAATCCTGGTGGGAGCCCAGAAACTCATCGATCAAACAGCCGGCGCTGGGACCGCCGGCAAGCCGAGTTCCATAGCTCGCGCACCTCTCCACTTGCGTCGGTCGAGCGCGCGCTGCGTCATGCGCTCGACCGCGGTCTTGCACGACGAGCAGAAGCCGAACAGCGCGAATGCCGCCCACAACAGCCAGACGGCGAGATCGAATGCGCTTGCGGTCAGCACGATGGCGGCGCGGCCGAAGAGCTTGATGATGGCGCGCGTCTTGCCGCCCTTGGCGGCGGTGAGGCGAGCAAGCCGCGACATGTCCTGCGGGCTTTCGGCGACTGCGAGGCTGTCGAGCGCCGCTTGCGTCCCGGCTTTGGTCTCGACCCGGCCGGCATTTTCCGCAAGTTCGACGAGGCCCCCCGCCTCCTCGACCTTCACCACCTCGCGCGCCACGCTCACGGCAAGTCGCGGGTTCAGCCGCCCGGTTTTGCGCGCGGCCTTGATCACGCTCAGCCCGATCCGCTCCGGCGCGGTCAAGCCTGCAGTGCCGTAGGTCGCCGCCGTGATGGCGATGCCGACGCCGGCAAGGCCGAAAATCCAGGGGTCGGCATGCTCGCCCATTAAATAGCGCGTTCCCTCGCGCGCGGCGTCGCGTATGTCGCCGAACACGAAAAGGTCGCCGAAGGCGGTGCCGGCGAGGCTCGCAAGATCTTTGGGCTCGCCGGTCCACAGCCCGCGGACGAAACGGCCGGCGGTATTGCTCGCCGACGCTTGAACGGCGGCCGCGGCGTCGACTTTGCCGGTCAGGCCGCGATCGAGCGCCACGTTGCGGTCGGCTGAAAGCGCCACGAAGCTTTGCGCAAGATCGACATCGCCGGCGGCGAGCGCTGCGCTTATCTCCCGCTCCGCGACCTCGCGATTGAAGGCTTGCTCGAGTGCCAGGTCGCTGATTTTGACCGGATCGTCCTCGGCGGCGCGGGCGCGCGCATCGATGCCGCCGCGAATGCCGGCGACAGCGGCGAACGCGAAACACAGCGCCGCGACCAGTGCGAGAGCCGGGTGGCGTACTGCGCCGATGCGGCGACCCCGATTCTCGGGCGCCACGCCCCCCGACCGAATGTCCATAGCCGGCATTCCAAAAGCCCGCATTCCAGCCCTAAATACCACATGGTTTTGCCAGCGATTTGCGGCTTTTTAACAACGCGGTTGCAATGCTTTGCTGGAAATCGGCCCGGTGGGCCGCTATGGTGCCGCCGCAACGTGGGGCCGGCGACGGGTGCAGTACGCAACACCTGACGGCAATTGGATAGAAAGAACATGACCGACAGGACTGTTCCGCATTTCCATAACGACCTGGGCGTCTCAGCGATCGCGATCGGCGCCAAGGAATTCATGTGCGTCGGCGCCACACCGCCGTTCGACCACCCGCATGTCTTCTGCGATATGGGCGACGATACCGAATATGTCTGCCCCTATTGCTCGACGCTCTATCGCCACGACCCGACGCTCGAGCCCCATGCGGCGCGTCCGGCGGAATGCGCCTTGATCAGCGAAACCGCTTAGCGGCCTTCGGTCGCGATGCCGGCACGCGTTGTCATTGTCGCAGGCGCCGGCATCGGCGGGCTCACCACGGCGCTGGCGCTGGCCCGCCGCGGTTTCCGCGTCGTCATCATGGAACAGGCCGAGCGACTCGAGGAAACCGGCGCCGGCATCCAGCTGTCTCCGAACGCCACCCGTATCCTGATCGAACTCGGCCTCGGCGACCGGCTGGGACCGCTCATTGTCGCGCCCGAGGCTGTGCGCATCTTGAGCGCGCGAAGCGGACGCCAGATCGTGCGCATGCCGCTCGGCGCCGCGGCGGCACAGCGCTACGGCGCGCCCTATTGGATGATCCACCGCGGCGATCTGCAGGCCGCGCTCGCCGGCGCGGTCGCGCAAGAAGTCGACATTTCGCTCAAGCTCGGCATGCGGGTGGAAGATTTCGTCACCCACGCGAACGGCGTCACCGTTTCGGCGCGCGGCGCGAACGGGCTATGGGACGAGCGCGGCCATGCCTTGATCGCGGCCGACGGTCTGTGGTCGGTCGCGCGCCCGCTGCTTGGAGTCAAAGACACCCCGCGCTTCTCCGGCCGCACCGCATGGCGCGCACTCATCCCGGCGAACGAGGTGGTCCCGGAATTCCGCGAACCCTTGATCCATTTGTGGCTCGGGCGCGATACGCATCTCGTGCACTATCCGGTCAAAGCCGGCGCACTGATCAATGTCGTGGTCATCACGACGGATGACTGGAGCGGAGCGGGCTGGAGCGAACCGGGAAGCCGCGACGAGCTTTTGCCGCGCCTTCCCGCCGCGCGCTGGGCACCGCAGGCGCGCGCTTTGGTCCGCCAACCGGAAACCTGGCTGAAATGGGCGCTGTTCGAGCGCCCGCCGCCGACGGTCTGGTCGAAGGGCGCCGCGGCTCTCCTCGGCGACGCCGCCCATCCGATGCTGCCGTTCCTGGCGCAAGGCGCGGCGATGGCGATCGAGGATGCCGCGGTGGCGGCGCGATGCCTCGCGCGAATGCCCGACGACGCGGCCGGCGCCTTGAAGTCCTATGCCGCGATGCGGCGCGGCCGGACCCGCAAAGTGCAGCGGTTCGCAGCCAAGAACGGCGAGCGCTATCACCTGCCGGCGGCGCCCGCTATGCTGCGCAACGCGGCGATGCGCATCATGGGCGGCGCGCACCTGCTGCATCATTACGATTGGCTCTACGATTGGCGGCCGCCCGCCGCTTTGTCGATCAAGTGATCCCGGCAGCCCCCGATGCCCGAAACCCGATCCACGGTGCTGTTCCCGACCACGATCGCCGGCAGTCTACCCAAGCCGGCCTGGCTCGCGGTGCCGAATAAATTGTGGGCGCCATGGCGTCTCGAAGGCACCGAACTCGACGCCGCCAAGGACGACGCCACGCTGCTTGCCATCAAGCTCCAGGAGGACGCCGGGATCGACATCGTCGGCGACGGCGAGCAATCGCGCCAGCACTTCGTCCACGGTTTTCTTGAAGCGGTCGAAGGCATCGATTTCGATCGTCGCGTCGAAATGGGCATCCGCAACGACCGCTACAAAGCGATGTGCCCGACCGTCGTCGGCCCGCTGCGGCTGCGTTCGCGCGTCCATGCCCGCGAAGCCCGCCTCGCCCGCGCCCACACCGCGCATCAGCTGAAATTCACCCTGCCCGGCCCGATGACCATCGTCGACACCATCGCCGACGCGCATTACGGCGACCGCGTGACGATGGCGATGGCCTTTGCCGCTTTGCTCAACGAGGAGGCGCGCGGGCTCGCCGACGACGGCGTCGATGTGATCCAATTCGACGAGCCGGCGTTCAACGTCTACATGGACGAGGCCGCCGGCTGGGGCATCGAGGCGCTGCACCGCGCCATCGACGGCGTGCCCTGCACCAGCGCCGTGCATATCTGCTACGGCTACGGCATCGCCGCCAATATCGAGTGGAAGGCGACGCTCGGTTCGGAATGGCGGCAATACGAGAAATTTTTTCCGGCGCTGGCGAAGAGCCGAATCGATCAGGTCTCGGTCGAATGCATCAATTCGCGCGTGCCGATCGGCCTGCTCGAACTGCTCGACGGCAAGGACGTGCTGATCGGCGTGATCGATGTCGCCAGCGATGCCGTTGAAACGCCGGAGCAAGTCGCCGCAGTGATCGCAAAAGCGGCAGAATTTGTTCCTGCGCAAAGAATCATCGCTTGCACCAATTGCGGAATGGCGCCGATGCGCCGCGAAATCGCCGCAATGAAGCTCGAAGCACTCGCCCGGGGCGCAGCGCTTGCGCGCAGGACATCGAGCTGAATAGACGCAAGCACTCAGTCAACTTCCATTCACCGTCAAATCCAAAGTTCTCGCAGAGCGGGGCTCCGGCGATCCCATCGGTATACTTTTGTTAAAGTTCGACCGATTGGATGGGAGCAAAGCTAAAAGGAAAGCGCAATGCAGGTGCCGTTCGTGACTACCGTTTCGTTCGCCGACCGTGATGGGATGACCGTGCATCTGCAGTACGGCGTCGCCGCACCGACCGAGCACGAGGCGCGCAGCGAGATCGAGCGCCGGCTGATCAATCAGGAAGTCTATAATTACTCGATTTCGGAGATCCGACGCGCGACCAGGAGCGAAGCCGAATCGCTGCAGCTCGCGGCCGGCTCGATTATTTTGTTGAATTGATGCCGTAGCCCGGATGGAGCGGAGCGCAATCCGGGTACGATCTCGCGGCACAAGCGCTGCTCGCCGGGTTTCGCCGCGCTCGACCCAGGCTACATCGAATTTACCGATCGCTGCGCGAAATAACTTCGATCAGCTCGGCGACCTTGCGTCGCTGCTCGGCCTTGTTGCCGGACGCAATCGCGTGCTCGACGCAATGGGCGGCGTGGTCGGCGAGGATTTCCTCCTCGGCGCGGCGTAAAGCTGCGCGCACCGCCGAGAGCTGCGTCACGATATCGATGCAATAGCGCTCGTCCTCGACCATGCGCGACAGCCCGCGCACCTGGCCCTCGATGCGCTGCAGCCGTTTCAATACCGACGTCTTGGCAAGGGTCCGCATGCCCGCTATGTACCCCTACCGGGTATCCGTTTCAAGGCGGTATCATGGAACAGTCGGTCGGTTCGGGCGGCGTTGTTGCGGGCGGCATTCTGGCGGGCAGTCCTGGCGCGACCGCCGTCGACCCGGTGTGCGGCATGACGGTCGATCCGGCCAAGAGCCCGCACCGCCACAGCTACCACGGCCGCGACTATTACTTTTGCGCGGCCAGCTGCCGGACCAAATTCGCCGCCGATCCGCAAAAATATCTGGATGAGAGCGCTGCCCCGCCGGCACCGCCGATCGTCGGTGCGATCTATACCTGCCCGATGCATCCGGAAATCCGCCAAGCCGCGCCCGGCGCATGTCCGCTATGCGGCATGGCGCTCGAGCCCGAGGTGGGCGGCGAAGGCGACGGCGGCGAACTCGCCGATATGACGCGCCGGTTTTGGATTTCGCTCGCGCTGGCGCTGCCGGTCGTCGTCATCGAGATGGGGGGCCATTTCGGTTTGTTGCCCGCTTCGCTCCGGCATTGGTCCGCCGGCGTTTCGGGGGCGATCCAGTTTGCGCTGACGAGCCCCGTCGTGCTGTGGGGCGGCTGGCCGTTCTTCCTGCGCGGGGCGCAATCGCTCCGCTCGCGCCATCTCAACATGTTCACGCTGATCGCCATGGGCACCGGCGTCGCCTATGGCTACAGCGTGATTGCGCTGGCCGCGCCGGACCTCTTCCCCGCGGCGTTCCGCGATGCGCATGGCGTCATCGCGCTTTATTTCGAGGCCGCCGCGGTCATCACCGTCCTTGTTTTGCTCGGCCAGGTTCTGGAACTGCGCGCCCGCGCTTCGACCTCCGACGCCATCCGCGCGCTGATCGGCCTGGCGCCGAAAACCGCGCAGCGGCTCAGAGACGACGGCAGCGATGAACCCGTCCCGCTCGAAGCCGTCGTCGTGGGCGACCGGCTGCGCGTGCGGCCCGGCGAAAACGTGCCGGTGGACGGCGTTGTCCTCGAAGGCGTCTCTGCGGTCGATGAATCCATGATCACCGGCGAATCGATGCCGGGGAAGAAGGCGCCCGGCTCGACGGTCATCGGCGGCACGCTCAATCAAAGCGGCGGCTTTCTCATGCGGGCGGAGAAAGTCGGGCGCGACACCATGCTGGCGCGCATCGTCGAACTGGTCGGCGCGGCGCAGCGTTCGCGCGCGCCGATCGCGCGGCTCGCCGATCAGGTCGCGTCCTGGTTCGTGCCGGCGGTCATCCTGACCGCGCTCGTAGCCTTCGCCGCCTGGGCAATGTTCGGTCCGGAGCCGCGGTTCAGCTTCGCGCTTCTCGCCGCGGTCACGGTTCTGATCATCGCCTGCCCCTGCGCGCTCGGCCTGGCGACGCCGATGTCGATCATGGTCGGCGTCGGCCGCGCGGCGCATTTCGGCATTTTGGTCAAGAATGCCGAAGCGTTGGAGCGCATGGAAAAAGTCGACACGCTGGTCGTCGACAAAACCGGCACGCTGACCGAGGGCAGGCCCGAAGTCGTCGCCGTCGTGCCGGCGTCGGATTTCAACGAGGAAAGCTTGCTGCAATTTGCAGCCAGCGTCGAGCGCGCCAGCGAACATCCGCTGGCCGCCTCGATCGTTAAAGCGGCTGCCACGCGCAATATCGAACCAAAGCGCGTGTTCGGCTTCACGGCGCTGCCCGGCAAGGGCGTCGTCGGCATGGTCGAACGCCGCCGCATCGCGCTCGGCAATGCCGCATTTCTGGCCGAGGTCGGCGTGGCCGTCGCGAGCCTGCAAGGCGAAGCCGAGCGGCTGCGCGGCGATGGCGCGACCGTTGTCTTCGTCGCCGTCGACGGCAAGCTTGCCGGCCTTCTTGCCGTTGCCGATCCGGTGAAACCGACGACGCTTGCCGCGCTCGAAGCGCTCAAAGCGCAAAACATCGCGATCGTGATGCTGACCGGCGACAGCGCGACGACGGCGCGCGCCGTCGCGCAAAAACTCGGCATCGACGACGTCGCGGCCGAAGTGCTGCCGGAGCGCAAGAGCGCCGCGATCGAGGCGCTGCGCCGTGCCGGCCGCGTCGTCGCCATGGCGGGCGACGGCATCAACGACGCGCCGGCGCTCGCCGCAGCCGACATCGGCATCGCCATGGGCAACGGCACCGATATCGCGATGGCGAGCGCGGGCATGACGCTGGTCAAGGGCGATCTCACCGGCATCGTGCGGGCGCGGACGCTGTCGGCGGCGACGATGCGCAATATCCGGCAGAACCTGCTGTTCGCCTTCCTCTATAACGCGCTCGGGATACCGGTCGCGGCCGGCGCGCTCTATCCGATGTTCGGCATGTTGCTGTCGCCGGCGATCGGGGCGGCGGCGATGGCGCTGTCGTCGGTCAGCGTCGTCGCTAATGCGCTGCGGCTGCGACGGGTGGCGCTTTAAGCTCGGCAAATTCGTCGGGTCGCTGGTCCGACGGCAAGGGCCCCGTGGCAAGGAATATCGGCTGGTCGCAAAATCGCCTTCATTCCCGCTGACCGATCCTTCCCAATTCGGTATCCTGCCATCCGGCGCTCGCTGCGGGAACCGAATGCAGTTTCAGGGCGCTCCAGGAAGGGGGCTCGATTGTCTTTTGCGCGCCAGTTTGCCGCTGTGACAGCATCCTTGCTGGTCGCATCTGCATTTTTTGTAGCAGCGGACGCACGAGCCGAAGGATCATCCGGCGGCTGCGAGGACGCGGCCGAGGTCGCGGTCTTGCCTGCGCCGATCGCGCCGTGGAAGGGGGCGCCTTTGCGCGTCATCTTCGCCACGGAGAAGCCGTTCGAGGCCGAGCTTTCGCTGATCGCGCCCGATGGCAGCGTCGCGGCCAAAACGCGCGACCGGCACGGCGGCCCACCGTATTCCTGGTTCGCCGAAGTTGCGTCGCCTGCCGCGGGAACGTGGCGAGCGACGCTCGTGCTCGACCGCGGGCCGGCCGGGTGCGGCACGATCACGCGCGAAATCGCCGTGAGCGACCAGAAACCGCCGGGACCGCAAACCGCGCCGGGCAGCATCTGGCAGGTGCGCAATTCATGGAGCCGCGCGACGGAAAACTTGTATTCGGCATGGATCACCAAGCTGTTCGACGCGCCGCTCGACACCGAGCCGTCGTGGAAAGCATGGCATGAAGTACTGCGCGACCGATCGCGCAACGTTCTGTTCAACTATTTGGGTTTCGGCGAAGACAACGTGGCGCTGAGCCTTCGCCCCGACTGCGCCGACTTTGTCTACTTTTTACGCGCCTATTTCGCGTTCAAGCTGGGGCTGCCGTTCGGCTACTCGAATTGCTCGCGCGGCACTGGCGG
>Ga0181524_10000532_pt1 | contig 45864 bp, 26 predicted proteins | sample PEATcosm2014_Bin_34_FD_119761 | JGI IMG/M metagenome (GOLD analysis project Ga0181524, IMG submission 119761) | Peatland microbial communities from MTU Mesocosm Facility, Houghton, MI, USA - PEATcosm2014_Bin05_60_metaG | ecosystem: Environmental > Terrestrial > Soil > Wetlands > Peat | place... | reverse complement strand
CCTCCGCCCCGCCCAATTATGATGAGGCCCGCGTGGGGGAAAGCCGCGCCGACTTCGCGCACAAGATCAACGTGGCGTTGAAGGAACTGGTGGAGACCCGAGGCTGGCTCAAGTTCATCGCCCTGGCGCAGTTGCTGCCGGCCCGACGCATTGACGCTCTGGTGGAGGAGTGCGACCAACTGTGTCGCATACTCGGAAAGTCGGTCGCCACGGCGAAGATCAAGCCCAAGAGTCGGCAATGACCAATGACCAATTCTCAATTCTCAATGAACCCCTTCCAGCAATTCGGTTGGAGAGGAGGTCTGAGGCGCCGCCTCGTTAGCGTTTCGGCTTTAGCCTTGGAGGCCCTTTCCCGAGTGCTTCCGGCTCTGCTGTTGGTCCTCTTGCCGTGGGCGGCCTTGGGCATCGGCCAGGAGCGTACCGTGGAATTTGCCCCGAGCGACGGCAGCTTCGTCTTGGTCAGCGGCGGGGCGGCCGCCCTCGTCCAGGTGGATGAGCGCGACTGGCCCGGGGTCATCCGCGCTGCAAAGGATCTCCAAGCGGATATCGCGCGCGTCACGGGCGTCACCCCCAAGCTCGCCTACGGGGAAACCTCGCCGGGGACGAACGTGATCCTCATCGGCACCATCGGCAAGAGCCGCCCGGTGGACCAACTGGTCCGGCAAGGCAAGATCGACGTCGCCTCGATCGCCGGAAAATGGGAGGCGACGTTAGTCCAGGCGGTGAAACCGCCGGGGCCCAACGTCCAGGGCGCCCTGGTCGTCGCCGGCAGCGACAAGCGAGGGACGATCTACGGCATCTACGATCTTTCCGAACAGATGGGCGTCTCGCCGTGGTATTGGTGGGCCGACGTGCCGGCAACCCGTCATGAAGCCTTGTTCGTCAAGTCAGGCCGTCACGCGCAAGGACCACCGAGCGTCCGGTATCGCGGGATTTTCCTCAATGACGAGGCCCCCGCGCTCAGCGGTTGGACCCGGGAGAAGTTCGGCGGCTTCAATCACGGCTTTTACACGAATGTCTTTGAACTCCTGTTGCGGCTCAAGGCCAATTGCCTCTGGCCCGCGATGTGGGACAATTCGTTCGCCACGGACGATCCGCTCAACGCCAGGCTGGCCGATGAATACGGCATCGTGCTCGGCACCTCGCACCACGAGCCGATGATGCGCGCCTGGAAGGAGTGGAGCCGCGCGGGCAACGGGCCGCACAGTTGGGATTATGCCCGGAACGACGCGAAGTTGCGCGCCTTCTGGGCGGAGGGGCTGCGGCGCACGCGGGATTACGAGAAGATTATCACGCTGGGCATGCGCGGCGACGGCGATGAACCGATGACCGAGACGGAGAGCCTCGCGCTGCTCGAGCGCATCGTGGCGGATCAGCGGAAGATGATCGGCGAGGTGATCCAGCCGGACCTCTCGCGGGCGCCGCAAAGCTGGGCGCTCTACAAAGAAGTGCAGGGCTACTATGAGCGCGGCATGCGTGTGCCGGACGACGTCACTTTGCTCTGGTGCGACGACAATTGGGGCAACCTCCGCCGCCTGCCCACACCCGCCGAACAGGCCCGTCCGGGCGGCGCGGGCATTTACTACCACTTCGACTACGTCGGCGGACCGCGCAATTACAAATGGTTGAACACCAACCCGCTGCCAAAGGTATGGGAGCAGATGAACCTGGCGTATCACCACGAGGCGACCCGCCTCTGGATTGTGAACGTGGGCGACCTCAAGCCGATGGAGGTCCCCATGGAGTTCTTTCTCACGTTCGCCTGGAACCCGGAGCGCTGGAGCCAAAACGACCTCGATGCCTACCTGCGCCTTTGGGCCGCGCGCGAATTCGGACCTCAACCGGCGGCGGACATCGCCGACCTGGTTGCCAAGTACACGAAATACAACGGCCGGCGCAAACCGGAGCTGCTCGAGCCGGACACCTTCAGCCTCGTGAACTACGGCGAGGCCGATCGTGTCGTCGCCGAGTGGCAGAGGCTGCTGGAACGCGCCGAAGCCGCCTCCGCCCAACTCCCTCCCGAGTCGCGCGACGCGTTCTTTGAGTTGGTGCTGCACCCGATCAAGGCGTGCTGCATCGTCAACGAGCTCTACGTGGCGGCGGCGAAGAACCGCCTGTATGCCGGCCAGGGCCGCGCCACGGCCAACGACTTCGCCGCCAAGGCGCGCGATTTGTTCCAGGCGGACGCCAAACTCACTGAATATTTTCACCGCCAACTCGCCGGCGGGAAATGGAACCACATGATGTCCCAGACCCACATTGGCTACACTTACTGGCAGGAGCCGCCCGTCAACTTCATGCCGGCGGTGCGCCAGATCGAGTTGCCCGCCGCCCCCGCCCTGGGTGTGGCCGTCGAGGGCTCGCGGGCGGCATGGCCGGGCACGAAAGAAACCGCCCTCCTGCCGGAGTTTGACGTGTTCAGCCGGCCGCGCCGCTACATTGACGTGTTCAATCGCGGCCTCGGGCCGTTTGAATTCCAGGCCGTTGCCAGCGCGCCCTGGATTGTTTTGAGCGCGGCTCGAGGAACGGTCGCCAAGGAACAGCGCCTCTGGGTCAGCGTGGACTGGAGCCAGGCGCCGGCAGGCCTGGCCTCTGGGAAGGTGAATGTCTCGGGCGCGGCCCCGGAGCCGGTCGTGGTGGAAGTGAGGGCTTTCAACCCCGCCGCCTCCCTTCGCGCGAAGGTGCGCGGCTTCGTTGAAGCGGACGGCTGCGTGGCCATCGAAGCGGCCCATTACACGGCCCGGCGCAACACTGCCGCCGCCCGCTGGGAGTTGCTGCCCGATCACGGCCGCCTGGGCTCGGCGATGACCGTGTTGCCGGTGACTGCCCCCGGCGCCAATCCGCCCCTGGATTCGCCCCGCCTCGAATATGCCCTGCACCTGTTCAGCACCGCTCGGGTCGAGGTGGTACTGCAGGTCTCCCCGTCGCTCAACTACGCCCCCGGGCGCGACGTGCGCATCGGCGTTTCCTTCGACGAGGCCGCCCCTCAACTCCTCACCGTTGCGCCCAAAGGCTACGTGGCCGGCGATGGCAACCGGGATTGGGAGGAGACGGTCAAGGACAGCATCCGGACAGTGAAATCGGCCCACGCCCTCGCCGCCCCCGGCCCGCACACGCTGAAAGTCTGGATGGTGGACCCGGGCGTGGTGCTGCAACGTGTGCTGGTGAACGCCGGCGGCTTGCGGCCGAGCTACCTGGGACCGCCCGAGAGCTTCCGGGCGGAAACAGTTTCCGGCAATCAATCATGAGCAAACGTCCTTCAGCCAATCCCGAAAAGAAGACCGTGACGCCACCGTACAAAAATCGCTCGCTCTCCCCCGCCGCGCGCGTCAAGGACCTGCTGCGCCGGATGACCCTCGAGGAAAAGGCCGCCCAGATGATGTGCGTGTGGCAGCGGAAAGGTGAAACGCTGATCGACGCCCATGGCCGGTTCGATCCGGCCAAGGCCAAAGCCGCGTTCAAGAAACGCCATGGCCTCGGCCAGGTTGGCCGGCCCAGTGATGCGGGCGCTCCGCCCGAGGACCCGCGAAACGGGCAGACGGCCCGCGGCATGGCGGAGCTAACCAACGCCATCCAGCAGTTCTTCCTCGAGCACAGCCGATTGGGCATCCCGGTTATCTTCCATGAAGAGTGCCTGCACGGCCATGCCGCTCGCGACGCCACCAGTTTCTGCCAGCCCATCGGCTTGGGGGCCGCCTTTAATCCGGAGCTGGTCGAGGCCCTGTTCACTATGACCGCATACGAAGCCCGGGTGCGCGGGACTCACCAGGCGCTCACCCCGGTCGTGGACGTGGCGCGCGACCCGCGTTGGGGGCGCGTCGAGGAGACCTACGGCGAGGACCCTTACCTGAACACGCAGTTCGGCATGGCCGCCGTGCGGGGGTTCCAGGGCGACGGTTCGTTCCAGGACAAGAAGCGCATCATCGCCACGCTCAAGCACTTTGCCGCCCACGGCCAGCCGGAGTCGGGAATGAACTGCGCGCCGGCGAATGTCTCCGAGCGCGTGTTGCGGGAGACGTTCCTTCAGCCGTTCAAGGATGCCATTCAAAAGGCCGGCGCCCTCAGCGTGATGGCCTCCTACAACGAGATTGACGGCGTGCCGTCCCACGCCAACAAATGGCTGCTGTGCGAGGTCCTTCGCAAGGAATGGGGCTTCCGGGGATTTGTGGTCTCCGATTACTACGCGATCTGGGAGTTGGGCTACCGACCTGACACGCACGGACACTTCGTGGCAAAGGACAAGAAGGAAGCTTGCCAACTCGCCGTCGAGGCGGGCGTGAACATCGAACTGCCCGACCCCGACTGTTACCTCCACCTCGTGGAACTGGTCCGCAAAGGCGTGCTCAAGGAAAAGCAACTGGACGGGCTGGTTGCGCCGATGCTGTACTGGAAATTCAAGCTGGGCTTGTTCGACGATCCTTACGCGGACCCCGAGGAGGCCGAGCGGGTGGTCGGCTGCGACGAACATCGCCAACTCGCGCTCCGGGCGGCCCGGGAAACCGTCACCTTGCTCAAGAACGAGAACCACCTGGCGCCACTCGACCCGTCCAAGCTCAAGACCATCGCGGTGATCGGCCCGAACGCCAACCGCGCGCTCCTGGGCGGCTACAGCGGGCTGCCCAAGCATACCCTCACTGTGCTCGAGGGCATCAAAGCCCGCCTGGGTGAGGCTGTCAACGTGCTCTACGCGGAGGGCTGCAAGATTACCCGCGGCGGCTCCTGGCAGCAGGATGAGGTGGCGCCCGCCGATCCCGAGCAGGACCGGCAGCAAATCGCCGAGGCAGTCAAGATGGCCAGGAACGCCGAGGTCATTGTGCTCGCCCTGGGCGGCAACGAGCAAACCTCGCGGGAGGCCTGGTCGCTCAAGCACTTGGGGGATCGCGCCAACCTCGACTTGCCCGGCCGCCAGGAGGACCTGGTCCGGGCCATGCTCGACACCGGCAAGCCGGTCATTGTCTTTCTGTTTAACGGCCGCCCGCTTTCCATCAACTACATCGCCCGGAATGTTCCCGTGATTTTCGAGTGCTGGTATCTCGGACAGGAGTGCGGCCGCGCGGTGGCAGAGACGCTGTTCGGCGACCACAATCCGGGCGGGAAGCTCCCGATCACCATTCCTCGTTCAGCGGGGCACTTGCCGGTTTTTTACAATTACAAGCCCTCTGCCCGGCGCGGCTATTTGTGGGACGAGGTCTCGCCTCTCTATCCTTTCGGCTTCGGCCTGAGTTACACAACCTTCGCCTTCCAGGACGTCAGGCTTGCAAGGAAGCGCATCCGCCGCAGCGACTCGACCCAGGCGCTCGTGGACGTGACCAACACCGGTTCACGCCGGGGCACAGAGGTGGTGCAAATGTATATTCGGGACCGGGTCAGTTCCGTGACCCGTCCCGTCAAAGAGTTGAAGGGCTTCAAAAAGATCGCGCTCGACCCGGGTGAAACGCAGACGGTCGCGCTCGAGATCACCCCGGAATCGCTCGCCTTTTATGATGCGGACATGAACCATGTCGTCGAGCCGGGCGAATTCGAGATTCTGATCGGCAATTCCTCGCGTGACGCCGATCTCCAGAAGGTCGTGTTAATCGTCTGTAACTAATTGAGAATGCCAAGCAACCTTACCACGTAAGCACCCCCACCCCTATGTCCGACAACCCCCGGCAAAAACTGTCGTTCTTTGAAAAGGCGGCCTATAGCGGAGGCGACGCCGCCGCCAACTTCGTCTTCCAGACGATGATCCTTTACCAGTTGAACTTCTATACGGACGTCTTTGGCCTGACGGCCGGCGCCGCCGCGGCCATTCTTCTGGTGCCGCGCCTTTGGGATGCGTTTTTCGATCCGATTATGGGCATTCTGGCGGACCGTACCCGGACGCGGTGGGGCAAGTTCCGGCCGTGGGTGCTCTGGACCGCGGCGCCTTGGGCTGTCGTGATGGTCCTGGCCTACACGACACCCCGGGGCTGGAGCTCTTGCGCGATGATCGCCTACGCCGCCATCACCAACGGGTTGCTCATGACCCTCTATTCCATGAACAACATGCCCTACTCCGCGCTCGGGGGTGTGATGACCGGCGACTTGGATGAGCGCGCAAAACTCAATTCCTATCGCTTCGTCGCTGTTAACATCGCTCAATTCGTCGTCGGCGGGTTTACCCTGCCGTTGGTGGCGAAGTTCACCGCCGGCCACGACAGCCAATACGGCTGGCGGATGACGATGACGCTCTGGGCGGGGCTCTGCCTGGCGCTCTTTCTGATCACGTTCCTGGGCACCCGAGAGCGAATCGAGCCCGTCCAGGAAAAGAAGGCGCCTCCCAAGCAGGATTTCCTGGACCTGCTCAAGAACAGCCCCTGGCGGGTGATGGCGATCATGACCCTCGTCCATTTCGCCGTCCTCTCCTTCCGCGGCGGCGCGCTCTACAACTATTACCATCATTACGCCGACAAGGCCGCCATGTACGATTTCGCCGCCAAGCTCGGGTTGACCGGGGCGTCCGGCGCTTCCGGCGGCCTCCTTGCGACGCTCGGCTACCTCGTTCGCGGCGACAAATCCAATGTGGCCGACGTGTTCAACAGCATCGTCAACATGGTCGGCACCGCCACCACCATTCTGGTCATCCTCCTTTCGCCGGCGCTTTCGCGGAGATTTGGCAAGAAAGCGATCGCGGTTGCCGGGTTTGGCGCGGCCAGCCTGGGCACTTTCGCTTTTTATCTGCTCGGCCCGACCAATGTCGTCGGCATGTTGGCGCTGACGATCCTCATTGCGGTTTGCTATGCGCCGACCATTCCGCTGATCTGGGCCGTCTTTGCGGACGTGGCGGACTATTCGGAATGGACTGTGGGCCGTCGTTTCACCGGCATGGTTTTCGCCACCATCGGCTTCGCCCTCAAGTCGGGGCTCGCCCTTGGCTCCTCTTCGTTCCTCTGGATTATGGGAGGCTTCTTTCATTATGACACCCACCTTCCCGACGCGCCGGAGGCGATTGCCGGCTTTCGTTTCACCAGCGGGATTGTGGTGGGCCTGCTCTTCGCCGTCTGCACCGCCCTGCTGGCGGCCTATAAGCTCAATAAAGGAATGACCATCAAGATGGCCGACGAGTTGGCTCAACGACGCTCCGGCTCTGCGGCTTCCCGGCCCGCCACCCAACCGTGAACCGCAACGCGCGCCTGTGCCCGGCAGGGCAGGCACTTCGCCCCAGTAGCCGCCGCTCCTTGAGGATGGATAACAACTCCCAGGGCAAAACGGAGCTTGCCACCCGCCAAGATACAGGCAGAGAATCGCCGGCGATGACTTCGATGCAAAAACCAGTCTTGATGACGAACTTAGCCCCGATTGACCGGCGCGCCTTCTTGCGCTTGAGCGCCCTTGCCGCCGGCAGCCTGGCTATCACCCGTTCCTTGTCCGCCGCCGATCCATTGACTGCGGTGCCGCGCAGCCGCCTGGATCGCCTGGCCACCGGCGCCAACGTTTGCCTCTGGTTCCGTTTCCCCCGAGGCGGCTCAGCCGAGCATTTCAACAACTATATTCCCGAGGCCGAGGCGGCGTTCATGGCCCGCCTCGGGCTGAAACATGTGCGCCTGTGCGTTGCGCCGCGCGTCATCATGAACCGAACCTCCGGCGAAGTCATCGAAGAGCGGGGCCGGCAACTGGAGGCCGCCATCGAGCGGTTTCACCGTGCCGGGCTGCTTGTCAACGTGGACATTCACAACGAGGAGCGGGCGGCGGAACTCGACCCTGCCTGGCAGGAGGCCTTTGTCCGGTTCTGGGGCTCGCTGGCGGGGCGGCTCTCCCGGTTCGACCCCGAGTTGACCATTCTGGAAATCATCAACGAGCCGGTGTTTGAGCGTCGCGAAGAGGAGTGGAACACGCTCAACGCGCGCCTGGCGGCGGTCATCCGGCAGAACGCGCCGCAGCACAGCATCATCACCTCGGGGCCCGACTGGGGCGGCATTGACGGGCTGAAGAAGCTCAGAGTGTTGCCGGACAAGAACGTCATCTATTCATTCCATTGTTACGACCCGTTTGCCTTCACGCACCAGGGCGCAACTTGGGCCGGCGACGCCGTCAAACCGCTGCGCGGCGTGCCCTATCCGTCGAGTCCCGAGGCGGTGGAGCCCCTCCTGTCCGCCCTCGAAAACGCGCCTGCCTCGAAGAGAATGCTCGAGTCTTATGGCAAGGAGCGTTGGAACAAGCAGAAATTGGCCGCGCGCTTCCACCAAGGCATCGAGTGGGGCGCCAGAAACCAGGTGCCGTTGTATTGCGGCGAGTTCGGCGTCTTCAAGACGTGGAGCAAGCCGGAGCACCGGGCCAACTGGTTTCGCGATTTCGGCGAAGTGCTGGCCGAGAACCGGATTGGTTGGGCGGTGTGGGGGTGGGATGAGGGCTTTGGCCTGGATCGCAAAATGGTTAACGGCAAACCCGTGGTGGACACCGTGGTCGCGCAGGCGCTGGGGCTTAAGACCGCATAACCTCTTGAGCAAATCGGGCTGGTCAGAAACGCTTGGCCGCCCATCATGAGCCGCTCCGGCGGAATCGTTAGTGTGCGTGGCCAATGTCGCCCCGGGGCCGCAGGCTGATGATGGAACATTTGGCGGCGGCCAAGTGATTGCTCACCGCTTGGCGAATGTGTTCTGTCTTCAGTTCGACAAGCCGTTTGGCCAGCACCTCCCGGTCCGGCCCGTAGTAATACTCGTTCATGCCCCACTGCAAGCCGAGGTTTCCCTCCAGCATGGCCATCGACGCAGAGGGTGGCAGTTGCCCCTTCACCAACCTCGGGTCGGGCACTTGCGTCAGACTCCCGGCCAGTTGCCCGCCGAACATTGGCAGCAGCGACAAGTCTTCGTCCGGGGAGGCCAGGCGTTGCAGATGATGCTCCAATCTCTTCTGCACGTCCGTGAACGAACTGCCCGGACGCAGGGAGGCCGTGACGTAAAAGAAATTTCCTTCCGGAGCCGCCAGGTCGGCCCCTGCGAAAACCATGCCGGTCAGTTTCCTGGCCTCCGGATCGTTGAAGAACTGCATGTTCAACCATTGTGCCGCGACGAGCAAGGCCGGGAAATCCCGGGCCGCCGGCGCGGGGATAGGCCACGTGAGCACCAGATGGCGCGCGTCCAGGTCCCAAGTCATTTCACGATTGCCAGGATGCAGCACGACCGGGGCAAGGCCGGCGTTGCCGGACTTGACGGCGCCGAGTGCCTCTGCGCAGGCCGGCAGGGCCTTCGCCGGTTGGACCCCGCCCACGACGCAAACCACGATATTGCTCAGAACGACAAGGCGGTTGTCCCGATACTTCTGAATGTCGCCCAGCGAGACGCGGTCAATGTCTCCTTTGAGGGCTGCATGATTCTGATTGTGGCGGTAACCTTGCGCCCATGCCGCCAACGCGAACTTGTGAGTGGCGAACCCTTTGGCCGTCCAGTCGCACTCGGATTTGACCCTTGGCTTTTCGGCCTCGAGGCTGGCTTCGCTGAACGGTGCGCCTTCAAGCCAGCGCCGGTGGTGTGACAAACCCTCCTTCCAGTTGCGGGCGTCCCCGTAGAAATCCAGGCGCATGCAGCCGGGAAGGGTCTCGGCATTGGCTCGGGACAGGTCGGTGAGGCCGGTTGAGCGGAGAACCAGATGCTCGACCAGGTGCGACCACTGCGCCTGCTGCGGGCCATCGCTGGCCAGCCCCAAGGGCAGGTAAGTGAAGATCGACACATTTGTGCTGCCCGGGAAACACACGGACACGGCACGGATGCCGTTTGCGAGCGTCCGGGCTTCAGTTCTTGGCTCGGCTGCGCCGGCAGTCTGAAAGAGCAGACATAGGGCGGCCAGCGCTCCCAGCGCGACCGCCTTCCGCCGGCGATAGCCGACGGCAAACAGGAAGGCGGACAGCAGAATCGAAAATGCCAGGACCGCAGTTGGAAACCAGGGGCTCTGTACCCATGGCATCAGATGGGTCCTCTGCCAATCGGCGGCGGAAAAAAACCAATTGTGAGAAACGAATCCGCGGGCCAAAACATCGTTGGCATGGGTTGCGATTGCTTTGCCACCGAGAGCCACGTCGTGCGCGCAAGCCAGGCCTCCCTCTGCCGCGCGCCATGCCAATGCCCCGCCGCCGAAGGCCATCCACCCGATCGCCAGCCCGCCAAAGGCCCAAGCTCCCAGGGCCACGCCGCCCCAGGCGATGGCCCCGACCGCCAGGCCCCCGAGCGCCAAGGCGCCCACTGCCCCGCCGCCCACGCATACCAGACCGGCAGCGGCGCCCCCAATCGCCAGCACTCCCGCGCATGCTCCGCCGATGGCGATGCCGCCAATGGCGATGTTGCCGCAGGCGAACAAGAGACCGTGCGCGCGATCCCCCAGCGCAATCCAGCCCCGTGCTATCCGCGCCTTTCCGGGCAGAAGGGCCGAAACCGTTGCTTTGGAGATGAAGGACTGCGGATCCGGCGAACTGAAATTAATGTCAATGAGCGGCAGCCCCAGCAGTGACCAAGTGCTGCGCCATTGGCGTCCCTCCCATTTCGATCCCCACCGCGACCAGCGGCGGACCAATGCCGACTCCGGCAGCGGCGCTGTCCCGGCAGCGATCTCCTCCGCGCGGAGCCGCCGCGCCTGGCGCGCAAGCCGGAGCGACCAAAACAAGCTCAGGAGGACAAAGCCGAGTATCCACGCCGCCAGGGCGATAGCGTAACCCAGCGGATGGCTGCCAACAAGGCGCCACCCCGTGACGCGCATGGCTAGAAAGGGCGCGGAGAAGATAGAAAGAGCGGCGCCGTAAAAGATGAGGCTTCGACGCAGAAGCTGCCGTTCGCGCTGGTATCGGGCCGTCTCCCAGCTTGCCCAGCTTCCGATGGCCCCCCCGAGGAGTCCGCCTAGAAACCCAAGCCAAGCCCCCATGGTGGCTGCTGAAAGGAACAGCTTGGCCGCAGGGGCCGCTGCTTTGCCGGTTGCGCCGAGAGCGGCTGCTGTTGCCGAACTGGCAACCACGGCCGGCAGCGCCGCCAGCACGCCTAGCGTGAACGCCTTGCCAGGATTCGTCTGCGCCAGCGCGCCTTCAACGAACGCCAGCACTTCTTCACGCAGTAATTTGCGTCCGCGCGACAATCGCTGCTTCACCGCGTCCTGGGAGAGTTCCAGTGCTTCAGCCACGCGCTCGACGGACTGGCCTTGACGGTAAAACAGAACGAGCGGCTCGCGGTAAGCCTCCGGAATACGTTCCAGCGAGCGGTTTAGTATCGCCTCTTCTTCTTTGGTGATGGCGTGATCCGAGGGCAACGGTTGGGCGACAGCCGATTCCTGCACCACATCCAATGGTTCAGCGCCATGAATCGGCTCTCGGCCAAGTCGGCGAAGCGTCATGCCGGTGACATTGCGCGCGATGCCGCATAGCCAGGACCGCAGCTTGCGCGGCTCGCGAAGCTGGGGAAGCTGCTTCCAAGCGGCAATGAACGTTTCCTGTGCCAGGTCTTCGCTTTGACTCAAGCTGCCGGTGGCGCAATAGGCCAGGGAACAGATCAGCGATTGATACCGCTCAACAATCTGGCCGAAGGCATCGCGTTGGCCTGCCAGGCTCCCCGCTACCAACTCGGCATCGTCGTGTCCCGCAAGCATTCTTCCGTTGGCTATCATAAGACCGCACATAGGTAGCCGGAAAGGCCGAGGAGGTGACAGGAAAAAACACGTCCCGTGGGAATCGAAGATATCAGAAGGTCGGCCCGAGCTGCCAGGGGGCGAATTCCTCGTCGCCCAGACCGGCCAGTTCGCTCTTGGTTTTGTCGCCTCCCGCCACGGCGATGATCTTTTCGAGGAGGCGCATTCCCACTTGCTGGACGGTCTCGGTCCCGTCCAGGACGGTGCCGGCGTTGAGGTCGATGTCCTCCTCCATCCAGTTGTAGAGCGGGGTGTTGCTGGCCACTTTGATGCAGGGCATCGGTTTGCAGCCGTAAACGCTGCCGCGCCCGGTCGTGAACACGCCGAGGTTACAGCCCCCGGCAACCAGCCCGGTCATGCTCACCGGGTCAAATCCCGGCGTGTCCATGAAACAGAGACCGGGAGCGACGACGGGTTCGGCATATTGATAAACCGCGGCCAGCGGGGATTGCCCGCCTTTGGCCACCGCGCCGAGGCTCTTTTCGTAGATGTTCGTCAAGCCGCCCACGTTGTTCCCGTAGGAAGGATTGTTGTCCAGCGAGCAACGGTGTTCGAGCGTATGTTGTTCCCACCACCGGATTCGCTCGATCAGTTTCTCGGCGACTTCGCTCGAGAGGGCGCGCCGGGCCAGCAAGTGTTCCGCCCCGTAAACCTCGGGCGTCTCGGCCAGCACGGAGGTCCCTCCGTAGCGGACCAACTCATCCGAGGCGACGCCTAGCGCCGGGTTCGCGGTGATGCCGCTGTTGGCGTCGGACCCGCCGCACTTCTCCGCCAGCACCAATTTGCTCAGCGGCTGCGGCGTGCGGCGCAGGGCCTCGGCAACCGAGAGCAACTTGCTCACCGCCGCCACGCCGGCTTCGACTGTCTTGCGCACCCCGCCGGCGGTTTGGATGTTCAGCAACACCGGCGTCGTCTCACCGGGCCGAAAGTTGTCCAGTCCGGCGGCCCGGCACAGGGCCTCGGGGTGGTTGCTTTCGCAGCCCAGGCCGATCAGCACGCAGCCGGAGACGTTCGGATGCCGGGCGTAGCCGGCCAGCACCCGCTGTAGGACCAGCAGCGGCTCGCCGGGGCCGGTCGCGCAACCGGCTTTGTGCGTGAAGGCCACCACGCCATCCACGTTCGGAAAGTCGCGCCGGAAGGCCTCCGTGCGGAAGCGGTCCCGCACATAGCACGAAACCGAGGCGGAACAGTTCACGCTCGAGACGACCGCAATGTAGTTGCGGGTCCCTACGCGCCCGCCGGGACGAGCATAGCCCTGAAAATGCCGCATCTGCTCCGGCGGATAATAGCGGACCGGGCGCGCCTCGGCGCAGAATCGAGCGTCTCGCGCGAAGTCCTTCGTGGCCAGATTGTGCGTATGGACGTGCTCACCCGGGGCGATGCGGCCCCGTGCAAAGCCGATGACTTGGCCGTATTTCCTCACTGGCGCGCCGGCGGCAATTGCTTCGAGCGCGATTTTGTGCCCGGCCGCGATGTCCTGCGCCGCCCGCAGCGAGAACGAGCCTTTGACTAATTCATCTCCGGCCTTCACCGACTCCTTGAGCACTGCGACCTGGTCGCTTGCATGAAGCAGGATGGCGGTCCTGTCGAAGTCTCTCGGCGCGCTGGGCATGGATTTCTTTGGGCCTTTCTGTTGTTAAGTTCAAGTCGGTTGACGGCCAAGAGTCTGAACCTTCTGAGGGTGAAGGCAAGAAAGGTCTCGCCGGGCGTAACATTTCCGGGCTAGCCTTCCCCCAATGGCGGTCGTGCCGGCCAAAACGAAGACTGCGAGACTGAAAAATGAAACGCCCTTTGCTTCTTTTTGCCGCCCATCTCCTGGCAGTCGTGGCGAGTGTCGCGGGCGAATTCCGCCCCGCCGCCGGCGCAGTGTTGCAGCCGGATGGGTTTCGGCACTACGTCGAAAGCTTCAACCGGCTCGACCGCGAAACCGTGGTCAACCACATACCCAATGCCGCGGCTTGGGACTGGATGGCGAGGAATGTACCCTTGTTCGAGTGCCCCGATAAGGACCTGGAGGAGATCTACTATTTCCGCTGGTGGACCTATCGGAAGCACATCACGCAGACCCCGGACGGCTTCATCGTCACGGAATTCCTGCCGCCGGTGCCCTGGGGCGGCAAGCATAACTCGATCGATTGCGCGGCCGCCCACCACTTTTACGAAGGCCGCTGGCTCCAGGATGCGCGGTGCCTGGATGATTACGCCCTCTTTTGGTTCCGCAAAGGAGGGGAGCCCCGGAAGTACAGCTTCTGGGCCGCCGACGCTCTCTGCGCGCGCAGCCTGGTCCTGGGTGACTTTCGGCTGGCTCGGGAGTTGCTGCCCGATTTAATCGCCAACTATGGGGCCTGGGAAAAGAGCCACCTCGATGCCTGCGGACTCTTTTGGCAAGACGACGCCAACGACGGCATGGAGGTGTCCATCGGCGGCAGCGGCTGCCGCGCCACGATCAACAGCTACCAGTACGGCGACGCCATCGCCATCGCCCGCATCGCCGACAGCGACGGCCAGCCGGGCCTGGCGCGAACCTGGCGCGAGAAGGCCGCCGCGCTCAAGCGGCTGGTGGAGGAAAAACTCTGGGACTCGGAGGCGCAGTTCTTCAAGGTCCTGCCCCGGGGCAAGGCCACGCTCGCCCAGGTCCGTGAACTGCACGGCTACACCCCGTGGTACTTCGACCTGCCGTCGCCCGACAAATCGGCGGCGTGGAGACAACTGATGGACCCAAAAGGCTTTTACGCCCCTTTTGGCCCCACGACCGCCGAGCAGCGGTATCCCGGATTCGCCGTGGCCTATCGCGGACACGAATGCCAGTGGAACGGCCCCAGTTGGCCCTATGCCACGGCAGTGACGCTCACGGCCCTGGCCAACCTGCTTAATGACTACTCCCAGGACGCGATCGGAAAGGCCGGCTACTGGAACACGTTCCAGTGCTACCTGCGCAGCCACCGTTTTCGGCAGCTCCCGCCGGAGGTCCAACCCTCTGCGCCCGCCCGCGCCCCCTTGAACGATGGCGGTGTTCAAGTGGAACGCCGCGAGACTCGCCAACCCTGGATCGACGAAAACCTCAACCCTTTCAATGGGGACTGGATCGCCCGAACGCTCCTGCAACAACGCCGCCAATTGCCGGACGAGCGCGGCAAGGACTACAATCACTCCACCTTCTGCGACCTGGTCATCACCGGTTTGGCCGGCCTGCGCCCGCGGGCGGACAGCCGCATCGAGGTCAACCCGCTGGCGCCCGAGGGAACCTGGGACTACTTCTGCCTTGACCATGTGCCTTACCACGGACGCACGATCACGGTTCTTTACGACAAGACCGGAGCGCGGTATGGCCGGGGCAAAGGTTTGCAGGTCCTGGCGGACGGCCGACGCGCCGCCCACAGTGAGTCGTTGCAGCGCGTGACGGGAAGTCTGCCCTGAGTGGGGTGGTGATCGAAGGATTCATGCCTCCGGCAGTTTCCACTCGCCTCGGAAGGAGCGGGGTTGCAGGCTGGCGTTGGCGGCGTCATCGTTCAGAAACCGCTCGGTTTGCGGATTCCAGCGCAGTTTGCGGCCCTGTTTCACCGCGATTAAGGCAATCTGGCACAAGGTGTCGGATCGCACGGCGGTTTCGATGTCGCAGATCGCCCGCCGGCCGTTCCTGATCGCATCCAGAAAATCACGGGTGTGATCGCCGCTGATCGCCAGCTTGATCGGCATCGTCCCCACCTTGTTTTCCGGGACATCAAGGAACTTTTCGTCATGGGCCGTGATGTCGCCGCGCACCACATAGACCCAGCCCGAACTGCCGACGAAGCGCAGCCCGTTGGTGAATCCCAGCGTGCCGTCGCTGCCGAAAACCACGGGGGCCGCGTCGGCGTACTCAAAGCGGACCCGCCAGCGCTCGATGGCGTCGAAGGCGCCCTCGAGGGGAAACTCGCCGGCGCCTTCCACCGCGCTTGGGCCCGTCGCGTCCGTCCCGTTGCCCCATTGCGCGATATCCAGGTGGTGAATGCCCCAGCACGAGATCATCCCCAGGGAGAATTGCGTCATGTTCTCATGGTTGTCGCGCAGGAGTTTTGCCTCGTGGAAGGGCGTGAACGGCGCCGGGCCCACCCAGCGGTTCCAATCCACATAGTCCGGCGCCGGCTGTTCGGGAAAGGCGGGGCCGTGCCTGCCTCCCGGCACCGAGACCTGGATCTCCTCGAGCTTGCCCAACCGGCCGTTCAACGCCAGTTCGCAGGCCAGCCGAAACCGCCAATCCGACCGCTGCTGTGTGCCGAACTGAAAAACGACGCCCTGCTTGCGCGCCGCCGCTCGCACCCGGCGCGCCTCCTCGAATGACAAGCCCATCGGTTTCTCGTGGTAAATGTGCTTTCCGTGCAGAATCGCATCGAGGGCCGGCAGGCTGTGCCAATGCACCGGCAATGCCATGAGCACCGCGTCAATGGAACGGTCCGCGTTGAGCTCCCTGAAATCACTGAACACCTTCACGTCGGGGCTGCCGTAGGCGGCGGCGACGTGAGCGCGCGCGCTCTCGATATTGCGCCGGTTCACGTCGCAAATCGCCGTCACCCGCGCCTCGGCTCTGCCGAGGAAATTGCGCATGTCCGGCTGCCCTTGCGCCCCCACGCCCAGAACACCGACCGTGATTCTGCCGGACGGGGGCGGCTGACCCTCGGCGCCCAGCACACGGGCCGGCACGCACAAGGGGGCCGCGCCGGCGGCCAGGATGGACTTGAGGAATTGCCGCCGGCTCGGGGCGAATGACTTGAGGGCAAAAGGATTCATAAGTGTTTTAGCGCAGGGCCACGGAATATAGCGAGGTGCGGGCAGGGATGAAAAGCGTTTTGCGGTCCGGGCCGCCAAGAACCAATTGCAAAGGCCGTTCGGGCACATCGATGGTCTCGATGAGTCTGCCGGCCGGGGTATAAACGAGAATCTGGCCGGCGGCGATGTACACGTTGCCGCGCGAGTCGGCGGCCACGCCTTCGCCTCCCTGGTCCGCGAAGAGGCGGAAGTTGCCCAGGCTCCCATCGGCGCCCACCTCGGCTGCCCAGGTAGTCAGTTCGGCTTCGTCTGTGACGTAGAAAATCTGCCCGGGCAACGCCGGGGTCAGGCCGAAGGAACGAATCTGCGGGCTGGATTTGACGCCCCAACTCACCGCCCCTCGGAGGAAGTCCGCGCCGGCCGGCGCCACCGTTGTGCCATCGGGGGAGATGAAATGGGCCGAGGGGTGGGCGAGGGACTCGCGGTTGACGCGCCAGTCGCTCGCCGGGAGGAAAAAGGTTGTCCCGGCTCTGGCTGTTACGGTCTCTGGTTTGAGCAGGGTGATGCCGCCGTCCGGCCCCAGGGTGCAGACGATGCCCCTGCCGGCGTAGGAGACGACGAGGAGATTGCCGGCCCGGTCAATCGCCAGGTTGACGGGCTCGAGCGGGTAGTCGCTGACGGTCGAGAGCCGGCGCGAGGCCAGGTCCCACCGGTAAATGCGGTTCCAATGGGCATCGACAAAATAGAAATCGCCCCGGGGGCCGGCAGCGCCGCCGGAGATATTGAAGAAACCGCCGGCGAGCTTCTCGACTCTGGCGCCGCGGGCAAGGACCGAGGAGCGGGCGGCGGGCCCGGGTTGGGGCGGGCGGCCGGAGAGGTCGAGCCAGGCGAACTCGCGTTGGCGGAGTTGAGCGCCGCGGGTCTGGTCATACACGGCGGCATCGAAGCTTACTTTGCTGTTGCTGTAGCAGTGGAGATTGCGGAAACGGATGTTGCGTGAGTCGGACACCTTGACGGCCCAGGGGAAAGGCTGAAAGGAGCTGATCACGCGGTAGATGTGAGAATTGGCGAAGGTGAGGTCGTGAGACGATTGGATTTCGAGCGGCAGGTCGAAACCGCTTTCGCCGCGCTCTGCCTCGGTCTGAAGGGCGTAAAAGCGCCAGTGGGCGGCGTTGCGGATTTGGACCTCGTGGCGCACATGGTGCTCGCTCGACATCTGATAGACGCGGCCTTCAGTTTCAGTGTCGGAGACGAGCATGCCGGCCTGGGCGAAGGTCGAGGGAGTCCATAGGTCCAGGAAAGTGCCGCCGCCGCCGCCGGTGACCCAAAGGCTGGGGAACTGGCTGTCCCAGTGGCGATTGGGGTCGGGGTCGGCGGTGTGGTTGGCATTGTAAGGATTCTCGCGGGAGCCATCGGGTTTGGGGGTGCCGTGGCCGCCGAGGAAGCGGACATCGTTCATCATCGAGGTGGGACCGGCCTCCCAGAGGGCGGCGACAGCGCGCGGGTTGTTGCCGCTGGTGTAGAGGCCAATCCCGAGGACGAGGTTGCGACCTCCTTTGGGCGCCTCGAGCAACGCCTTGGGACTGCCGATGCCCCGATAGCCGGGGGTGTCATCGGGGAGGATGAGTTGCGTGGCGCCGGGGTGGAGGCCAATCAGCGCGGTGTCGGGACGCAGGGTGAGCGTGTCCCGCACGATGTAGAAGCCCGAGGGTATGTAGATCGCCGGATGATTGGCGATGGCATTTTGGAGCGCCTCCGTGTCGTCGGTGACGCCGTCGCCCTTGGCGCCGAGGTCGCGCAGGTTCACCCAGGTATCGCCGGCAGGAAGGGCGGGCAGGTCGGACGGGACTGGCGACGGCAGCGCTGGGCAGGGATGCGCGCTAAATGAGGTCACGATTTGAGGGGCCGCGCCGATGTCCGCGTAGTGCAGCCCGTGGGTAAACTCCTCCACGACATAAGTGTCCGAGGAAGTTGTGGCGCCCGGCTTCCCCCGGCTATCCGGCGGAGCGACGAACCGTTTGCCGCTCTCGCGCAACGCAGCGAAGACAGGCACGGCGCGGCAAGCGGCGCCTTCGACGTTGATCTCGTTGCGCGGGTTGTTCTCGACGCCAAACACGAACGCCGGGCCGGAGACCTCTTCCAGCCGGGCGTCTTTGACCCAGAGTTCGTCGGCATAACCAGGCTCGATGGCGACGGCAGCGGGCACACGCCGGAACCGGGGACGGATGAGGGTGAGGCCGGCTTCGCGTTCGATTATGGCGGCCTCGCGCTGGCCTTCAAAGAGACAATCGATGACGGTGAACTGCCAGCCGGGCGAGGGTCTCGATGTCCAGATGGCGTAGCGTCCGCCGAAGCAGCGGATGTCTTCGGCTACGTTGCCGGCCCCATGAACCGCTGCCAGGGCGGGTCCGAGGCGGAAATCGATATGGGCGAGAAAGCAGTGCTGGGCGTAACGCGCGCGAACGGCGACGGCGCCGGAATTCCCGTCCCGGACCTCGATATCGATGTTGGCCAGCGCGGAATAGAACGTGCCGGGATTGGCGTCGGGAACAGGCGCATTGGGATTGGCTGCGCCCGAATTGCGCTGGCGGCCACGCCCGAAGCCAGGGCGGGCCCCGGCGAAAAAGAACATGACCTTCTCGCCGGAGGCATCCTGAAAACCGGGAGTGTTGGCAGGCAAAACGACCAGGGGCCGCGTGGCGCCGCAACCGATCAGGCGGATGCCGGGCCAGATGAACAGGGTGTTGGTGACCTGGTAGCGGCCTTCGGCCAGGAACACAATGCCTTGGCCGACCGTCTCCTGGACGCGATTAATCGCCTCCTGCAGGAGGGCGGTGGCATCCCCGGAACCGGGGCTGGTGACATACGCCGCCTTTGGGTCTTCCAGACGCTGCGTGTAATAAGAAGCCGCCCCGCCCGGCAACGCCGAGGCCAGGAGAACCAGAACCAGCCTGAATTGTGGAATTCGCATCACGAGTGCCTGTTTTAACGGGCTGGCCTCGCGTCGTCAATGGCCACGAGCCCCCCCAATCCTCGCCAAAGCGGTTTTTTTGACAACCGCGGAATACCCCGGAATACGGAAATCCGGAGCTTTCGGGACCGTGCATTTCGGGTATCCAGCGGTTCTCTATTCTTCCTGGGCCGGCATGAAATCCGAGGAGGCTGATTCATAATTCATGATTTATAGGATGGCCGATTCTCCACGCACTCCAAGCGCTGGCGCGGCGCTGCCCGCCAGCGGCCCTGCCGACTGCGCCCTCGCAAAGGGCGAGCCTCCGCTCCAAACGGCAGCAATGATGTCAAGGTGTTAGGATGGCGCCCGGGTCTTGGAGCCTGTCTTTGCACGGGCGCCGGGTGGGTGACCCACATCTGTTTCTTCAACCCTTGTCGTGGCATAAGCTCTGCCATCGTGGGGGTGGGCATTCCCCCACCCCCCGCCGCCTTTGCAGTTTGTGCTACACTCGGGCATGGTTGCCGTTTCATGGGCGTTACAAAAATCGATCTTGACGTCGGATGGGCAATTGTGATAGAAGAGGGCCAAAGAATGCCCGGTTTGTGTAGCGGCACTCTTGGACTATCGGAGGCTATATGAAATGCCTATGGAAAGGATCAGCACGGGACGGGGGGCAGCGGACCTCAACCAGGCCGGCGAGCCGCCCGGCGTTTACCCTGATCGAACTGCTGGTGGTCATCGCGGTCATTGCGATTCTGGCCGCCTGGCTGCTCCCGGCCCTCAACAGGGCCAAGGTCCACGCGCGAATCGCGGGGTGCAAGAGCAACCTTCACCAGTACGGCTTGGGGCTGCGCATGTACGTCGACGATTACAAGGGCTATCCGCTTGACGCCGTCTGGGCGCAGACCAACAACGTGCCGTGGTTCCGCCTCCTGCAGCCCTATACAAAGGACACGTGGGTGAGCAGCGCGACCTGGCTTTACTGGCAGCCTTTACAGCCTGAACCGCCCGGCATCCAGGTTTGCCCTGACTACGGCAGGCTGGGGGGCGTGTTCTATGTCCACCCGAGTGGCGCCACCTGGTTCAGTTTTGGCAGTTACGGATACAATTCCCTCGGATACGACGAGGGCAACATACCGCTGCTTGGTTTGGGCGCGGTGGTGAACAGCACCCTGGACGCGTCGGCCGGCGGCTCCCCCTCCCCCGGGTGGGCCTCGGCTTGCATCCCTGTCCGTGAGAGCGACGTGGTCTGTCCGAGCGACATGATCGCGCTAGGAGATTCGCTTATCCAATTGGGAGTGCCCGTTCTCGGGTCGGTGGAGTTGTGCCCATGCTTGATTCAGGACGAATGGCCGCTCGACCTTACTGGTGGTCACACTGTCGTTACCACTGATAACCCTCCCGGCGCCGCATGGACCTTCCAGAGGCAGCGTCACGGCGACCGGTGGAACGCCGTCTTCTGCGATGGCCACGTTGAGGGTGCTCTGACAGCCAACGCGTTTCTCGACCCGCGTTCGGACTGGGTCCTGCGTCGCTGGTATCGCGACCATCAACCGCACGCGACCAACAGTGCGACCTCGTTCATTCGGTCACGTTTGCCGTGAGGCAGGCCGGGGCGCGGCGCGCGCCGGCTGCCGGCGGTGGCCGCGCACCAGCCCCAGGCCCGCGTAACAGTTGCGCCTCGGGCGGCACGGCGGAAGGAGCTCCAGGGCACGGCCGAGAAGGTCGTAGCGCGAGCGACGCGAAGGGCGTATCCCCCGCTGTTTTGCGAGCTCTCGACTCGAGCCGTGTTCTCAACTTATGGGAAGTAGAGAGTGCGCTACCGAGGGGGTGCGCTTTTCCCCACCTTGGCCGCTGGACGCCGGACGTGCTATAAACCATCCCGAATTAGAGACACGCGCCCGTCGAGGCGGCGCTGCGTGTAATAAGAAGCCGCCCCGCCCGGCAACGCGGAGGCCAGGAGAACCAGAACCAGCCTGATCAGTGAAGGAGTTTCTCCACGTCGGCGGCGGCGCACTGCCTGGTTAGACGGCTGGGTTGGCCGGCCAGCAGGTAATCCAGGGTCTTGGCCAGCACGTAGCGGCATTCCGGTTTGTCCGCCAGCAGGTCCAGATCGCAGAGGACAAGGTGGAGGCGTGTGTCAGTCACCACGTCGGAAAAGAGCGTGACCCGCTGCAGGTCCTTCACCGGGCTGATCCAGGCGGTGAGCCGGAGTCCCCAGACGACCGAACCGTCGCGAAGGGCGGCGGGCATCGACTCGGCGTCGAGCATTCCGCCGCCGGCGATGAGTTGGTACAAACCCGGATGGAGCCGGCCTTCGTGCGGGATGGAGGCAAAGACGGGGTGGTCCTCGATGATGCCGCCGAATGCGCCGCCATTTTGGTTGAGGAAATAGCCGGCGCGAGTTTCCTTGAAGCCGCCGGCGCCGAGGAGCAGCACGGCAGCGTTGCCGCGGCCCAGGAATGCGGCGTGCCGATCCCGTTTCAACCGGCGGGTGATCAGCAGACGGAGGTCCTCCGGAATCGGCGCGTCCGCTTTCATCTCGACGGCCCCGGGCACGGGTCCCGCCTCGCTGTAAACGCCGGGCAGGGCCTCGGAGCGGCCCACGCGAGGATAGGCGTAAAACTCCCACGCGTTCCGCGTCATGAGCCGCCCGGCCTGCCGGAGTTCAACCTGCAAAGTGACATACTGCGGCCGTGCTGCGGACAACCCGTCCAGCACGGCCTCGCCCAGCGATTTGGTCTCACCCGGCGCGCAGGAAATGCCGGATGCTTCGCCGCTCTTCAAGGTCTTGTCGCCCTCACGCAGGCGCCAGGCCAGGCGCGCCTTCTGTATCGGCCCGGCTCCGTAGTGCCACAGCCGGAGGCCAACTCGCTTGGTCTCACCGGAGTAGAAGGACCGCGCGTCAAGCCCGGCGGTTGTCAGCAGCACCGTGGAGCCGGTGAAGTCGGGCAGATTGTTCGTCAGGCAGGGCTTCGGTTCCCAGAGCTGGTTCAAGATGCCTTCATCCCAGCATCCTTCGGGCGAATCCGGAAAATCGACGCCCAGCCAGAAGCTGTAACCGTTGTTGTCCCCGGAAGCTTTGGCGGCCTCCATGTAGTGTTTCTGTGCGTCGGCCCGCATCCGCAGCGAGCTTTGGTAGAGTCTCGGATAGACCTCGCCCAGCCCGCGTTGGCGCACATAACGCTCGGCGCGTTCGTAAGTGAGCGGCCGAATGACGCCGTTAAGGCGGGGGATCAGGGACAAGTCCGGCAGCGAGCAGGTGTAGGCGCCGTATTCATGGAGCAGGCGAGGCTTGGGGTCCAGCTTGTCTGAGGGGCCGGAGGAAAAGACGTCGGTGAACTCCTGCGGCGTGCCCCCGTCCGACGCATGAACGAGCCGCGTCGGGTCAAGCGCCTTGGCCTGCCGGTAGGCCCTTTCCATGAGCGCCAGCGCGTCCTGCCGGGTGAAGCCGCTGCCCCTGCCGGCTTCGCGCTCGGGCAGTTCCCTGAGGAACAACTCGTTGCCCGTACACCACGCCCAAATGCAGGGGTGATTACGGAACGCCCGAATGATATGGGGCCACTCCTTTTCGAATAGTGGATGGCCGCTCGGCCAGAACTTGGTGTAGGCCATGCCCGCCTCCGGCTGCACCAGCAGGCCGACTTCGTCCGCTGCTTCCAAGTACTCGTCATGTGGAACGGCCGAGTGATGGCGCACGTAGTTAAAGCCGAGGCTCCTCATCAACGCCAGGCGTTCGCGGTAGAGCCCTTTGTCTGCCGGCAGCATGCCGGTGATCGGCTCGGTGGCGTCGTCACCGTAGCCGCAGAGATAAAGCGGCCTGCCATTGAGGAGGAGTTTGCGGCCTTGCGCAGTGATTTGCCGCATCCCAAAACGAACCTGGCGCTCATCGAGCGCCTGGCCGCCGCTGACCAATCGTACCGTCGCCACATACAGAAACGGGTCCTCCGGGCTCCAGAGGCGAGGGGAGGTCATCGCAACGGGCAGATCGAAGGTCAGCTCGCCGGCCCCGCCGGGCGGCACCGGCCTCCGGGCGCGTCCTGTCGGGGCAATCGACCGCCCTGTTGCATCCCAAGGGGCGACTTCCGCCTCGATCGCCAGTGTTTCCGGCCAATCCGGCCTGGCCGTCCTGACCGTGACCCGCAGTTGGACCTGGGCCTCGGTGATGCGGGGCATGGCGAATACGTCGTCGAGCCAGTCGGGGCTTCGGGCCTCGAGATAGACCGCGCCGCCCAAACCACCCCAGTTGCCAACCCAGTTTGCCGTGCCGTAGGTGTCCCGGCCCGGGTGTGGACGGTTGTCCACCCCAATGACGATTTGATTGGGAGCGCCCAAGGCGATGGCGTCCGTGACGTCGAACTCGAACGGGCTGCAAAAGCCTTCCCAATCGCCGATGCGCTTGCCGTTGACGCTGACGTCCGCACAGGCATAGACCCGGCGCACGACCAGAAAAACCCGCCGTCCCTTCCACGACGCCGGAACCTCGACCACCCGGGCGTATAGACAGCGGGCGGTCAAGTTGTGGCGCAGATGGTCAGCCGGGGAGGCGCGGGCGTCAAGAAGAGAGGCCGGAATGGCGCCGCCCGGTCTGCCATAGCCCTGCGCCTGCCATGCGCCGGGCACCACGATCCTGCCCGGCTTAACGGTCACGCCTTCCAGGGCCGAGTCGCCCACATCCGGATAAAAGTCCCAGGCGCCGGTGAGATCGAGTTGCGGGCGGGCGGCGGACAGGCCGCCACAGCCGAGTTGAAGGGCGAGACAAACGCCCGCCCACACTACGCTTGAACGACAACCAGGCATGTTCACAATTCGTCGATCCTATTGGAAGTGACACCCTCCTACGGCTCCAACCGCACTTCCCCGCTGCCGTTGGCGCCCAGGAAGAAGCCCGACCCGAATCCCCGGCTCTGCAACAACACACCGCCGAATGAAATCGGCTTGGCCTTGGCGGATGGCGCCACGCTGCCGCTAAACGCGCCCGTGGACGGCGTGAAGGTCAGGGCAAGCTTCGGACCGCCCACGGGCGTAACCTGGCTGTTGGCCGCAAGGGCGATGTGATTGGTGATGCCCTGTGTCAAGCCGCCGCCCTCAAGTGTCAGGGTCAAGTCCGCGCTGGCAGTCAGGCCCAGGACATTGGTCCCTTTGCCGGGAGGAAGGTACCGCTCTCCCAGTGCTTGGACCGTCAGGGAGAACCCCGCAGGATAGTAGGGCGTCGGCATGGGCGGCTTCGTCCAGGCGGCGACGCCGCCCAGGTCCGAGGCGTTCGTGAACGCAAGCCAACCCCACAACATCCCTTGGCCGCCGTAGAGGGATGTGTAGAGTGGCCATAGTCCGTGCTTGGACACCCGCAAGCCGGGCGTGACCTTTGTGCCATCTGCCAGTCTGCCTGCAAAGGAGATCGCCCCGTCCTCGCCGACCGTCACGGTGCCGTAGCTGTCCCCAGCCGGTTCATTTGTGGACCCGTAGGCTCCGGGGAAGATCAGGGTGTAACGCCCCGCTTCCGGCGCCAGTTTGGTCTTGCCGTCATAGATCGCCCTGTCCCCGGCCAGCGTCGCTGTCCAGGTCCCATCGCTGACGCTGCCTGTCACCCGGTCTGTCCCGTTCGTCAGGTCCAGTTGCAGGCTCACTGTCAGCGCGCTCAGATTGTGACGCGCAACCGTTTCGTTGGCTCCGCCGGTGAAATCGAATTGCCCGAGGAGCGAATAGCCGCCCCCGCCCACCTGCAAGCTGCCGGTGTAAGCTCCTTTAGCCGCAACGGTGATCGTGAAGCAGCCGCAGCTCGAGGGAGAGACCCCGTTCGTTTCATCGGCAAACAAGCCGTTGTAAGCGCCGCTGACGGCAGGGAAGGGATTCGGAATGAAATCTGCCACCAGGTTGCGGTCGCTCCACAGCGCGAAGGTGTAGCTGGCCGAACCGCTGACTACGCCCCCGTCTTCTGTCCAGTCGGCGAAGATGTACCCGGCATTGGGGGTTGCGGTGACCGTCCTGGAGGAGCCCGCCTTGAAGACGCCGCCTCCGCTGACCCTGCCGCCCGCTGTGGGTGATGCGCTCGTTGCGACGGTGTACGGGCCCGGCCCCGACGGTTGCAACTGCACAGCCGGACGGTTCCCAAGGGTCGGCCCCCAGCCGGCAGTCCCGGGCAGGTAATAGTTGGTCACATTGTTGTCATCGTAGAACACATCCAAACCAACGCTGGGGGCGTTGCCCTGGAAATAGACCGCCCTCAGGCTACCGCAGGAGCCGAAGGCGTAGATTCCAATGTTGGTGACGCTGTCGGGGATGGTGATGTCAGTCAGGCCGGTGCAGAAAGCGAACGCGTCGTCTCCGATGCTGGCGACGCTGTTGGGGATCGTGACGCTGGCCAGGCTGAAGCAGTCAGAGAACGCATCGGCCCCGATGCGGGTGACCTTGTTGGGGATAGCAACGCCGGCCAGGCCGGTGCAGTAGGAGAACGCGTCGTCTCCAATGCTGGCGACGCTGTTGGGAATGGTGACGTTGGTCAGGCTGATGCAACCGGCGAACGCAGCGCCTCCAATGGCGGTGACGCCGTTAGGGATGGCGATGCTGGTCAGGCTGGCGCAGTATTCGAATGCCCCGTCCCCGATGCCGGTGACCGGCAGGCCGCTGATCGTGCCCGGGATGCTCAACGGCCCGCCGGGACCGGCGTATCCGGCGATGGTGATCGCGCCGTTATTGGTCGTGCAGTAGTATTGCGCTTCCAGCGCGGCAGGCAGTGCCAACAGCAGCAGGCTCGAGGCCCAGGCCGCCCCTAGCCGTGCGGCCATGGCCTTCGGGCAGGCTGTTCTCGCAATGGAGGTTTCCGCATTCATGGTTTCCAACCTGCCGAGCGATAACCCGCTTTTCGCCCGAGGACATGGGCTGCGGCCGGGGGCAGATTTCAGCCACACCTTTGCCATGCTGTGTGACAGTCGCATTCGCGCCATTAAAGTGCATATTTTTCATAGGCAACGCAAGGCCCATTAGCGCTCCTCGGCCCGCTGGATCGAACCGAGCGGTGACCTCGAGCTGACGAAGTCGGAGTTCTATCAGATGGACGCTGGGATCGGCCAGACCGGGAGCAAGTGAACCGTCATCTCTGAAGTCCGGCTTGATCTTTCAAGCCGCTCTGCTCAGAATAGCGAATCATTCGCTCAAGCCCTGCCGCCACCGCACCGGTTGCGCGACGTTCTCCTTGGGCGAATCGGGAATTGTGAGCCAGAACGGAACACGGCCGCTTGGGTTGGATGGGGGGCAATCTCCTGCCCCGCTTCCCTCAGGGGCAACTGCGCACCCGAAGGCCGGCACGGCCTCTCTCTCCGCGTCCCCTTGTCTCCATGTCCCCGTGTCTGCGCCAGGGGGCCTTTCCCCAGCCCGCCAACGGCCGGGCAGCGACAAGCTCGAAGAGTTGGAGTCCTTGAACACCAAAAGACGTTGTAAGCAGGTCAAGTTTTGCTGCGGTTGCATCGATGGACTGGGCCAGCGATCCTTTGAGGTGAATTGAAAATTGAGGATTGAAAAATGGTCATTGGTCATTGAAGAATGGCTGCGAATGACGCCCAACGAACTCTCGAACCGGCTCTGGTGGAGGAGTGCGACCAACTGTGTCGCATACTCTGAAAGTCGGTGGTCAATGACCAATGCTCAATACTCAATTCTCAATGAACCCCTTCCAGCAATTCGGTTGGAGAGGAGGTCTGAGGCGCCGCCTCGTTAGCCTTTCAGCCGGGCATATTGTTGGAAGTCCTCCTGCGTCATCTCGGGCCAGACTCTCAGCCCGCGGGCGTACGCCAATGCCCGCGCGCCGCTGGCCGAGTCAAAGGAACCAAACATCGTGCATTCCTCCGCCACCGCCCAACCCACGTGCAGGGTGTCCGCGGAATCCACCGCCAGGCGTTCGCGCAGCTCGCTGGCAAGCGCCAGGGCCGAGTCAATCGCTTCGGCCCAGCCGGTCACCACACTGTCCCACTCCGACAGATACTGACTGAGCCGTTCTTCCCCAGCCCTCCTGACTTCCTGCCCCAGTCCGCACAGGTGCTTGCGTGCTTCGTACACCGCCAGGGGGGACACAGACACAGGCAGCTCCCGGCGCGCCAGCCAACGGAGCGCCCGTTCACTCCGCGAAAAAGCCTCCGGGTCCTCCGACCGAACGCACAGCCGCAGGATGAAATTCGCGTCCGGGTAAAAGCTCACATCTCCCTTGAACGACGAATGACCAACAAATGATCCGGAACGGCAGGCGACTCTTTGAGCCCCTTAAGGCAGGCCGCGTAGTCGCACCGACGCCGCCGGCGTTCATCGGCCCGGCGCAGCGGTACGACCTCGGCTGTAGCTCCATTGACCGCCCAGGCCAGGACTGTGCCTGGCGGCGCCTTCAACGCCTTGCGCACCCCGGCTGGCACGGTCGTTTGTCCCTGCTCACTGACTGTGCTGGTAAGCATGACCTAAAGATTCTTTATCTCAGCCCGATCGTCAAGCCCCAAAGCGCGTGAAGTCCCTCCATACTCTTTTCCTCCGGAATACGCATGTATAGCCGAAGGAAGGAATTCCTTCTGCGACCCTATGCAAACGAAACTCTTTTCTCTGAAACTCGGGCGTCGGGCCTGGCCTGGTGCGGCTTTCTGTTGCGAGGGCGCCTATGCCCTTTTGCTGGCGGCGGCGATTTGGAAACTGGTTGGTTCTGGCCTGACCTTCACGCGTGTCGGGGCCCAAGACAAGGAACTGGACGCGGCGGCATCGCAATTGGATTGCTTCTCCCGGCCGGGCGTCGCCGCCGCGGTCCTGCGCGAAGAGGGCGAACGCCTGCTCTTCGCCTACACGCATCAGCGGGACGCTCAGAGCCATTCGGAGGAGGGCAGCCCGAGCCAGCCGGGAGCTCCGAAGGTGAATCCTGAGCTGGCGCAGAGGGTTTCACCTCGGCAATCTGGCCTGCCTCCCGCAGTGTCGCCCATGGAGGGCCTGCGCGAAGAAGTCCAATCCTTGGAGCTGGACTTGAACCGAAAGCAGCTCGTGACCAGTGGTTCAGACAGCAAAGCGAGGCTGTGGGACCTGGAACCCAGGCCCCCGAGGGAACTGGTGTCGTTTGGACGGGCGCTCAACTCTTATTGGTCCTTCGCGGTGTCCCCAGATGGACAGCGGATAGCCGCGGGCACCTGGGAGGGCCTCATCTTTGCCGTGAGGGTGGATTTCAGAGGATGGGGAAAGTGGGGTTGGGTGAGGGGGTGGGGTGAGGCGGGGAGGCATGTATCACTCGGGAATCAACATTGTAGCCCGGCGGACCTTAAGCTGCCCTCATGAGCGACGTCACGCGCATCCTCGACCGCGTGCAGCGGGGCGAAGCCAAGGCTGCTGAGGAATTGCTCCCGCTCGTTTACGACGAACTCCGCAGATTGGCGGCGGCAAGAAGGGCCCACGAAGGCTTCACTCAAACGCTCCAGCCGGCAGCCGTCGCGCAGCAAGGCGTGCTTAACTGGCCGAGCTGGACCGTGAGCAAGAATGGGGAGGTCATGGCCGGTATCGGCAACAGCAATAGCTGCGTTGAAGGCTGGATACAATAGCAACTCGATGAGAGGAGAGTGAAGGACGGCTCGATGGCGTTTACCGGGATGATGGATTGATCCGCTACTCAACACGGCGGTTGATGGGGCTGCGGCTCGGCTACAAACCGCAGCCTCCGAGTTGGCAGATGGCCCTGGAGGAGATCACGGCCCTGCCGCAATTAGCTTCGGTGAACAGGAATTCACGCCATCGGTGCAGGCCCTGGTTTTCATAAACCACTCAGGCCACGATGTGGGGGCCAAGGCAGGCCAAGCCCGGGCTTGACACTGAGCCTCCTCTGGGGTCGAATGCCGGCGCAATCGAGCTGCTCGAACGCAACAACTCGGGTTGGAATGTCTTGGAGAAGCCTCCTTTGGCTTTTGCGAATGCAGCGAGACCATGAACATGGGCGTAATCGCTGGCCGGGACCTGGCCGCCGGCGGCAGGCGCTCCAGTTGACCGCGGCCCTGGCCGTCACGCTGGCCGGCGTCGCCTCCGCTCAGACCTACCACGGGCGGAGGCAGTTGGAGCAGCGGTGTGGTCTTCAAGATCAACACGGACGGCTCGGGCTACACTGTGCTCAAGAATCTCTTGGGCAACGGCGGCTGCAGCCCGGAGTCGGGGTTGGCCCTGGCGGACGGCGTGCTGTATGGGGCGACAGCGATCGGCGGCGCCGGGGGCTGTGGTTTCGTCTTCAAAGTCGGCAGCGATGGAATGGGCTACACAGTGCTCGCCAACCTCTATTCGCTGGTGGGCAGGGTGGGTGTGCGCGGCAGCCTGGTCCTGGGAGGCGGCGCGCTCTTTGCCCCTGCTTACTCGTACGGCGGGGATTGCAATGACTCCGTTTTCATGGTGAACACGGACGGAACCGGTTTCGCCGTCCTGAAACGGTTCACTGGCGGGGACGTCCTCCCCCAGGGGGGCATGGTCCTGGCGGCGGGGACGCCGGGGACGCTATACGGGACGACGGAGTATGGCGGCAGTTTGGGTTATGGCGCGGTCTTCAAGGTAAACACGGACACGACGGACTTTGCGGTGCTCAAGAGCTTCTCCGGCAGCGACGGGGCGGGGCCTGCGGGAGGCCTGGTCTTGGCAGGCAATACGCTCTATGGGACGGCGTCCGGAGGGGGCGTTGGGTGGAATGGCTACTTCGAATCCGGGCAGGGCGTGGTCTTCCAAATCCAGCCGGATGGTACGGGCTTTGCGGTACTCAAGAACTTCCTTGGCAGCGACGGGGCGGGTCCCATTGGTGAATTGGTCTCGACCGGCACCGTCCTTTACGGGACGACAAGCTCGGGCGGCAGCTCCAATTGCGGCGTCGTCTTCGTTTTGGACTGGGGGCCGCCCACTCCGCCGACCATTATTCAGGCCCCGCAGAATTGCACGGCCGCACCGTTCACCACGGCCTTGTTCTCCACCGTCGCCGCTGGCTCTGAGCCCCTCTTCTACCAGTGGTTCTTCAACGCCACAAACCCTGTGGCCGCCAGCCAGGGCTCGACCCTCCAGCTAACCAATGTGCAATTGTCCCAAGCCGGCGATTATGCCGTGGTGGTGAGCAACGCCTTTGGAGAGGCAACCAGCCCGCCCGCTCTTCTCACGGTCATTCCGCTGCCGCCAACTACAACCTGTACACGAACACTACCGCGGGCGTGGTTGGCCCTCTGGCCGACAATGGCGGACTGACGCTCACCATGGCCCTGCTCCCGGCCAGCCCGGCCATCGGCGCCGCCGACAGCGCCTCCGCGCCGCCCACTGATCAGCGCGGCTATCCCCGGCCACCCGGCTCAGCCGACATCGGGGCTTATGAATTCGGTTACCCGCCAAGCCTCGAAGTCACCCAGCCGCTGGGAGGCGGGGTGGACATTTCTCTAAGCGGTCGGGCCGGCCAGTCGTGCCGATTGCTCGCCACCCCCGACCTTGTGAACTGGACCGCCATCGCCACAAACACTTTCGGCCCGAGCGGCGTCTTTCTTTTCCATGACCCAGCCGGGGCCGGCCAGACGCAGAGGTTTTACCGGGCCGTGATGCCTTGAACCAAGATTCACTAGGGTGCGGCACTAACCCGACACCGCCAGAAATGGGCTTCTGCTCCGGCGGGCCCCACTGATGGTGCTCGTGGAGGCTCCAGACGATGCGGTGCCGGTCGTTTGATCGGCAGCACTAGCCGAGCCTCCGGCGTGGATGATATGCCATATGTAGTTCAGCATTCACGGGACCGACCCAATCATGAGAAGGCCTAATTCATTGGTTATTGCTCCGCCATCAGTTTTGTCACCTTCTCGGTCAAATCGGACCGCAGATCCTGGTCCACTACCTTGCCGTCACGCCCCACCAACCACAGGGTTGGAACGGCATGAATCCCGTATTTCGCGGCGATAGTGTTGTTCCAGATTTTGCCGCCGAAGTATTGGGGCCACGGCAGGCCTTTTTCTTTCACGAACGACTCCAGCGCGGTGCGATCCGTATCCAGGCTGATGGCGACGACCTCGAGGCCCCGGGCGTGGAATTTACCATAAACCTCTTGCAGCTCGGGAATACCCACAACACACGGTCCGCACCAGGTGGCCCAGAAGTCCAGGAGCACCACCTTGCCTTTCAGCTTGGCCAGGTCTACTTCCCGACCGTCGAGCGCGGTGAATTGGATCTCAGGTTTACGGCCCACGGTGTTCTTGCCGTAAAAGGACGTGGCGTCCGGATACGGGGTCTTTTCGTCAATGCCTTGGCGTTCGGTTTGCAGTCGACGAAATGTTCCCTGCAACTCCGGGTCATCCTGTTCCGGCCAGATTCCATCGCTGACGCGGGTCGAGATGGAATCGATCCTCCGGATGCGGTCAACAAGGCGATAGTCTTGGGCCGTAACCGCCCAACCGAGGTTGGGAAGGAATGATCTGGGAATGGCCGCGGTGATTTCACGAACGGTTCCGTGATAGGTTACAGCACGGCCTGAAAACCGCGGGAGGTTGAACACGACAAGCTCGAACGTCGCAGGGAACATCTTGCCCTGGAAGTTGGTGGTGCTGAGCACCTGATACCTTGCGCAGAGTCGATTATCGTATCGCCGCAGGTTGCGCATGGCTTCATTGACCTTTTGCGGCGAAACAAACGCGCTGAGGTTGGGGACATTCGTAACGTCCCGCAACACCGTCTGGGTGGAGACGACCATGTCGACGGTAGAAGGCAGGTCTGGTGAGCCGGGGATGAACTTCACTTTGGAAATCCTGATGGCGTGAGCCCCGGGGTCGTAAGGACTCACGTTCCATAATTGGGTGAAATCACTGCTATTGGTTGAGCGGAAAAAGGGAGCGGCGGCGAACCCAAGCCACGCCAATCGAATGGTCGTGTCCAATCCTGCGGGGTAAGAGGAACCATAGATCTCGGCCGCGCAAATATTATGCTCCGGTTGCCTCGGATCTGGCTTCGGATCCACCAGGACCATGCCGCACTTGGATCCGTCGAAGCCAGCCACCTCATAATAATTGGTTTGGAAATCCACCCGTGCGCTCCACTTATCCCCATCCACGGAGATGCGGAAAGGCACTTTCCGAGCGGGGACGGAGCCAATAGCAGAGATGACAATGTCACCGGCGACGCTACCGCGCATCCGGGTCCCCGTGTCATTAGATCCCCAGTCTGCCGGCACGGCACGGGTCGGGTCCGCCCGACGGGTGAAAGTGAGGCCCGCTATCAGAATCACCAGGGTCGCAGAAAGGACCGTGAAGGAGCGTCGGGTGGGGCGGAACGCGGCAATCAGCCCGATGCTCCGCTTGAGTTTCGTAGTCATCATTCATTCAGACAGGACCGTAACAGAATAGTCACGAGTGATGATCCGCAAAGACCCGCAATTCTGCTGTTTTATTTGGATTGGTGAGGTAGCTCCCGGACTCGGCCGAGGCCTTCAACCAGCATGACCGAGTCCTGCGGCGCTACGAGAACCGTTCCACCATCATGACCAGCAACCGCCCCATTCAAGACTGGGGCAAACTCCTGGGCGACGTGCCCGCCGCCAGCGCCATCCTGGACCGTTTCCTCCACCACGCCCAGACCATCGCGATCACCGGCCGCAGCTACCGCCTCAAAGATCAAAGCGCCGTCAAAGAGGAAAAACCACACACCAAAGCCGCGGAGGAACCCTCCCATGACTGAACCCGTTGGAAACGCGGAAAAGCTCTCGGCCCGGCGTCTGGATGCAATGGCCCCGGTGGGGGGGCGACGATGTCGTCCGCCCGCCTTCAGCCGCTTGGAACCTCAAGGCCCCATGCTCGGCGCCTTAAAACCATGGTCGTCGGAGATCCGTGGCGCGCCTATTTGCGCGGGCGGGGCGAGTCCGTTACGCGTGGCGACCGGCGGGAACGCGAACTGGAGGTTCGGAGTCCGTTCCCGCCGCTCGCCCGCCCGCACAAATGGACGGCGCGACTACGTCAGGAGAGTTCGGGAAACACCTCGCGCCCCACGGGTCTCCGTGCGTCAGCAGAACCTCGGAGAAAATAAGGGAGCAGAAAATCCCGTTGAATCGCCCATAGGTTCACGAAAGCCACCCGCCCGGTCGGCGGTCAACAAAACATTACATTCTCGTTGACCCCTTTACACGGGATCGCGGCAGACGAGAGAAGAGCCGGTCAGTTTTCCTCGATTTCATCAGAGTTGCGGCTGTGCGTTCCGCAGGACCAGGGCCAGTTCCTGGATATAGAACTCATCGCCGCGGCACCACGGCAGATCGATGTAGCGCCGGAGTTGGTCGGCCGGCTCACCCAGGATGAGCGCCCGCGCAGTAAAGACCTCGAGGGGTGTGGTAGGCAACTGCATGGGGGCCTCGTTGCGCATGAGTTGTTCCACGTTCCAGGCCAGCCACCAGCCCGGGCGGTGGTAATCGACGTACACGGACATGAGGTGCTGTTGGATGGCGCGCGCCTGGCTGGCGATCAGGGCCGCCACGTCGGGCGTGAGCCGTCGCCAGCGTGCCATTACCATCCGGCCGTTGGGCACCGGCAGAATCACCCCGCCACGAGTGTAGGCGAGTTCGTAAACCAGCCGGTCCCGCATGGCCTTGCGAGTGATTGGCAGTGCCTCGGCCGAGGCCGCGTCATCGCCCGCCGCCTTGGCCAGGCGGCAATAGGCGATCAGACCTGCCAGTCTCGAGTTCCCGCAGTCATCCGAGGTCTTCGGCGGAGGAGCATGCAGCCGCTCTCGCAGGCCTCTCCAGTTCTTTTCCAGGTAATGCTCGCCGCGCGGGGTACGGGTCCAAAGCCAGAGCGGATACAGCCGCGCGAGATCGTCGCGGACCGCGTCTTCAACGATGCGCATATGCTGCCGGGGAATATCGTAAGAGGCGCGGGATTCCCCGGCATTGGCCTCATAGGTACTCCTTAACCCCGTCGCAACGAGTTCCTCCATGCGGGCGTCGGCGGAGGATCGAAGCGGGTCATCCAGAAACGGCCGCGCCAGCAGCAGCGTGTAAAGCGTCTCGCTGGGATCGTTGAACACGCGGTAGGATTCCTCCGGCGCCTTGCCGGCGGGCAGCACCAATGGAGCCCAGTGCTGACCGATCAACTCACGCACCACAGCACGGAGCTTTGCCAGGGTTTCACTCGGAGAGGCCGGCACGGGCGCCGCCGGGTCCCAGACCGGTGTCCAAATGAATTTGTCCAGCACGGCATCGGGAATGGCCGCCACCGTTTTCTGGGCCTCCGCCTGCATGGGTGCCGCGATCGTCCCGTGCACTTTTCCGGGCAGGGCCTCGAGCAGGTTTCTCAACCTGGGTGTCGCCAGCGTGTCCCAATCCCAGGGCAGGTCCTGCACCTGTTTCCACTCACTGTCGGTCATAGCCAGAGGGGGTGCGGGGGTCTTTTGGGGCTCGTCCGCCCCGGGCGCCATGCGATACGCGATTAGTGCGCAGCCGGAATTGATCTCGTGGGTGGGCAGGTAATAGAAGCTGTCGCCCGCGATCGTCACCGCCGTGTCGAGCGTGGAACCGCCCCCATACACCGCCGTGCCGCGGATCAACCATTCGTTACCCGGAGCTAATCTGTCGGCTCGCCAGGCCGCCATCCGGATCGCGAGCGCCTGGCCCTGGGCCGGTTCGTGGATGTTCAATGCCAGCGGCTGCGGATAACCTTTCAGGGTGTCGAGGTCCAGCGCGTTTACGTTGTCCTGGTGCGTATTCAGCAGCAATCTGCCGGCCAGACTCAACTGGCACTGCTCATCGTGGACCAACAGCAGGCTGTCGTGCCACCCGTAGGTGCGGGTCTGGTCCATTACAGGAGTGATCTGGCCAGTAGCCGGATCGAGATACCCCACATTAAGAAACGGTGAGTAATGCTCGTAACGGCTGCGCAAGAGGACCTGGTACTTGACGATTACCCGTCCATCCGCCGTGACCACTGGAGGCGCGCCGGGACCGTTCATGCTCTCCGAGGCCACGATCGGCGGCGCGCATCGCTGCCGGCCAGTGGCTGCGTCCAGGACGAAGAAGGTTTGAAAGGCCGGTTCAGACTCCAGGCGGCGCCGCAGATAATCCAACTGGGCCGTGTAGGTCTCCGGCTTCTCCATTTGCCGGAAATTCTCCGCGCGCAACCGGTCGTTTTGCTCCTTATTGTGCCGCCAACTGGCAAAGTCGCCAAACACCGCATGCGCCATTTCCAGCAGCAGGTTTTGAAACTGGTCGTAACCCATCACCGGCTGGGTGGTTACCATCACCGAACCGTCGGGGGCGATGACCGGGTGGTAACCGCGCATGGAAGCCCCCGGCAACTTCTCGCTGCGCCAGAGTTCGCGCCCGTCCGCGCACCTGAACGCATGCACCCGCATCGCCTCGCTGCCGATATAGACCTGACCGGTCTTCGGATCGATTGCGGGGCTGTTCAGCAGGGGTGCGCCGGTGTCCGCCTCCCAACGGAGCTTTCCTGTGTCGCTCGCCAAGGCATACAGGCGCCCATCCCTGCTGCCGATAAAGACCGTATGGGTGTGGATCGCCGGCGCGTTCCAAATCGCCGACCCGGTGCGAAAGGTCCAAACCAGCTTGCCGTAGCCCGCGCTGACGGCATACACCAGGCCATCGGCGGCACCGAAGAAGACCTTGCCTTCCCCTGCCGCGGCCGCGTGAAGGATCGGCCCGCCCGCCTGAAAGGTCCAAGCGTCCTTTCCCGTTCTGGCGTCCATCCCATGCAGCACACCCGCGAGCGTGCCCAGATAGACCCTGCCGTCGGCGATGATCGGCTGCACGCCGCTCTGGAGGCCCTCCTCGGCAAAGAGCCGGTACCATTGGCGCGCGAATGGTGGACGAAGATCGCCGGCTGAGCCGCCGGAACGCGTCACGTCGTGGCCAAGCATCGGCCAGTCATCGGCGGAGGCGGGCAGTGCCAGGAGGAGCAATAAAAGGCGGATCAAGTTGGTGTTCACGGACGGCTATCCACGCTATCCGTCCCGAGGGCGTAGTCCAAGCCCAATCTGACTTGGCGGATTGGAGGGGGTTCCATTGCGTAAGTGCCTGCAAATCAATGGCGGCATCTTCTCCCCTATCCTGGACACGCTCCTGGCCCACGGCGACTACTACCTGCATCTGGCGGACTTGAAATCCTACCTGGAGGCCGATCAGCGGCTCGTGCGCAACGCCCGGGTGAGGAAAATCAATGGGGGTGGACGCAGTGCGCTTGACCTGCCACCGCTGGACTTGGGCCGGATGTTAAAGCCCTTGGGTTGTCGCGGGGACTGGTACGAAGGAATGCTGGAGGGTCGGGCGTGACGCACGGCCTCGACACGAGCTTTCTGGTGGCGACAGAAGCAGCGTGCCACGCCGATCATACGCCCGTGCGGATGCTGGCGACTTCGCTTCGCCAAAAGGGGGATCACTTTGCCCTCGCTCCGCAAGCGCCGGCGGAATTCGTTCATATCGTCACTGATCCGAAACGATTCACAGCGGCCCAGACGTAGCACCTCGGCGCCCCGGGGGCTTGCCGCAGGCGCGGTCGTGGGGGCCGTCGAAACGGTGTCGGTAAAAGATAATTGCGCGTTTTTGGGTCCTGTTCGCAGAGAGAATGGACGTTATCATTGACCGACACCGTTTAGAGAGCATTCTTAGGTGGAGTTACTACAGCGCTTGAGGGGGGGGTAAAGGCGGCATGAAAGCTCGTCTGCCACTGTAATTCTCCCCCCTGAATCACTCGGCTACTTTTGCTCGGCGGGGGGGGTGCTTGCTATCATCTCCTTGGCCTCTTTCACCAGCGCTTGGGCGATGATCCAATCTCCCCGCCCCATCCACAGGTCGGCACTGGCCAGCTTCGGCATTTGCAAATCGATGATTTTTGCCCCTTTGGACAGAGCATCGCGGGCTTCATCCGGCCGTTTCAATTGGCAGTCAGCCATCGTCAGCACCGCCCAAGCGCCCGCGCAAAGAACCGGAATGACGGAGTTGGATAGAACCCGGTGCTCCCATTCGACGGCGCTGGCAAAGTGACCTTGGCGATATTCGGCCAACCCTTTGGTAAATGGGAAAAAGGGGTGGGAGGGATCATTCGTTGTTGCCTTGATCGCCGTCTCCGCCAGTTGTCCGACGGCCCCCAAATCCACCCCGGAACCTGGAAGGATGAGGCAGATTTTGGCCATCCTTTCGGCGATGAGCCCGTCCTTGGTGCTCCCGAAAACCGCCAGAGCTCGCGCGCAATGACGACGGTAGCCTTCGAGGTCGCCGCTCTGAACCAGCAGCGGCGCCAGGTAGTGGTAATAGACGTAGTTCGTTGGTTCCATCTCGACCAGCATGGAACAGTCGGCCGCGGCCTCCTTCCACCGGCCAGCGCGAGCGCGGACATTGGCCAAAGCAAAGAGGTAGCCGCTCCACTTCGCCGGGTCGTTGGGCCAGGCTTTGCGGTTAAGCTCCAACGCCTCGACACACTTCGCTTCTTCCTCCGCAATTTTGTTTTTTGCCTCGAGCGCCTCCGCCTCTTGCTTGAGCTTGACTGTGTTGCGCGCCTGGGCGATCGGTTCGGACAACTCCGGGTTCAGCAGAGCCAGGTTTTCCACCTCCGCAAGAGAGGCAGCGGTATTCTCCGCGATTTGGCTCTCGATAAACTCCAGCAGCGTTATTTTGGAAAAGGGCGAGAGGGTCCGCGCGGCCGGAGCGGCCAAGAACCACCGCCCCCAAACCACCCAATCGTCAGTGTCTGGCTGGCGGTTGAGTTCTTGCCGAATCTGGTTGATGGTCTCCGCGCGGTTCAACTGGGTTGGCTCCAACAGTCCCTGTTTGTTGAGCGCCTGACCGGAAATGGCTTCCGCAAGCCGCGGCAACCAGTCGGGGTGATTGGTCGACGATGGAGAAATCTCCCACACCCGGGCGGTATCGTCGTACGATGCCGTAACGACCCGCTTGCCATCCGCGCTGAATTGCGCCGACACCACTTGGGCGCGGTGTTTCAGCGGCTCGGTCAACGGCTGGCCGCTCCGCGCATCCCACACTCGCGCGGTCTTGTCCCACGAAGCGGTGACGATTCGGTTCCCATCCGCGCTGAATTGCGCTGACACCACCCGGTCGCTGTGTTTCAGCGGCTCGGTCAGCGGCTGGCCGCTCCGCGCATCCCACACCCGCGCGGTATTGTCCTCCGAGGCCGTAACGATCCGCTTCCCATCCGGACTGAATTGGGCTGAGATTACACCACCGTTGTGTTTCAGCGGCTCGGTCAGCGGTTGACCGCTCACCGCATCCCACACCCGCGCGGTCCCGTCATACGAAGCCGTGACGATCCACTTCCCATCCGCGCTAAATTGCGCTGAGTTCACCTGCGGGTGTCCGTGTTTCATCGGCTCGGTCAGTGGCTGACCGCTCACCGCATCCCACACCCGCGCAGTGCTGTCCCACGAAGCCGTGACAATCCGCTTGCCGTCCGGACTGAATTGCGCGGAGGCCACCCGGCCGCTGTGTTTCAGCGGCTCGGTTAGCGGCTGGCCACTCCGCGCGTCCCACACCCGAGCGGTGCTATTGTCGGACGCCGTGACGATCCGCTTCCCATCCGGGCTGAATTGCGCTGAACTCACGCCGTCTTGGTACATACTGCCGCCGGGTTTCAGGGGCTCCGTCAGCCGCCGCCCGCTCTGTGCATCCCATGCCTGCGCGGCATTCCCCGCCGTGGTGACGATTCGCTTGCCATCGCCGCTGAATTGCGCTGAACTCACGAGAACGTCGTGCTTCATCGCCTCGGTCAGCGACTGGCCGCTCTGCGCATCCCACACGAGCGCGACATTCCCCGCCGCTGTGACGATCCGCTGCCCATCCGGACTGAATCGCGCTGAATATACCTGGGCGCCGTGTTTCAGCGGCTTGGTCAACGACTGGCCGCTCTGCGCACCCCACACCCGCGCGCCATCAGGGGAAGCCGTGACGATCCGCTTCCCATCCGGACTGAATTGCAACGACACCACCTGGGCGCTATGCTTCATCGGTTCGGTCAGTGGCTGGCCGCTCTGCGCATCCCACACCTGCGCGCCCTCGGAGGATACCGTGGCGATCCGCTTCCCATCCGGACTGAATTGCGCGGACTCCACCAAGCCTATGGGTTTCATCGGCTCGGTCAATGGTTTGCCGCTCTGCGCATCCCACACCCGTGCGGTATTGTCCAACGAGGAAGTCGTGACGATCCGATTCCCGTCCGGACTGAACTGCAATGACTTCGCATGACCGATGTGAAACATCGGCTCGGTCAACGGGTGGCCACTCCGCGCATCCCACACCCGCGCGGTCCCGCCATACGAAGTCGTGACGATCCGCTTCCCATCCGGACTGAACTGCGCTGAAAACAACACCGGATAGAGGCTGTGTTTCATCGGCTCGGTCAGCGGTTGGCCGCTCTGCGCATCCCACACCCGCGCAGTTTCGTCATACGATGCGGTAACGATCCGCTTCCCATCCGGACTGAACTGCGCTGACCTCACTCGGCCAGCGCCTTTCAAGGTCTCGCTCAGCGGCTGGCCACTCTCCGCATCCCACACCCGCGCAGAATTGTCCCCGGAAGCCGTTACGATCCGTTTCCCGTCCGAGCTGAATTGCGCAGAACTCACCTGGCCGATGGATGATTTCACAGGCTCGTTCAACAACTGGCCGCTCTGCGCGTCCCAGACCCGTACGCCGTCCCCCGAACCCGTGACGATCCGCTTCCCATCCGGACTGAATTGCACCGACTGCACGGGATTCCAGCGTTTCAAAGGCCCAGTCAGCGGCTGGCCGCTCTGCGCATCCCACACCTGCGCACCGTCCGACGAAGCCGTCACGATCCGCTTCCCATCCGGACTGAATTGCGCTGAAGCCACCTGGACGTTTTGTTTCAAGACGGTCATGGGAACCCACCAGCACTGAGAGGCCAGTAGGGTCGCCAGCCGGGTCGAAGCCGCCGTATTGGTTGGATTGAGGGATAAACTCCTTGCCAGATAGGCGAGGGCATCATTCCGCTGATCCTCCGCAATCAGGCGAACTGCCAGCGAAAAATCCGAGGCGGACATGTTCATCCTGGTCTCTGTTGCCGCGACCACGGCCGTCTTCTCATTCAACTGGGCGCGACTGGCTTCGCTCTTGGCCACAAACGATTGGAAGACGGCCCAGATTGCCAGCCCAGCCACCAGCAGAATCACCCCCATGGCCACAGCCGTGGCCCGCATCACCCCTTTCCGGTGAGCCGCCCGGAGCTTTTCCGCAATTTCAGCTTCGCGCCGGGAAAGTTCCAGCCGCCGCTCCGGCAAGGACCGCAGACGTTGGGCCAGTTCCTGCGCCGCCGCTAATCGTTCCTGCGGATTGCCCGCCAGGCACTTCGCCAAATCTTCCTTCAAGAGCGGACTTTCGATGTCCCGGCCCCAGTCCATCGTCGGCGGTCGCGTCAAATCCCCTGAAAGCAACTGATACAAAACCACCCCCAGCGAATAAATGTCCGAGCGGGTGGAGGCGGACTTGCCGGCATGAAGTTCCGGCGCCATGTACATGGGCGTCCCCGTGTCCGAACTCCCGGACATGGTCCGGGTGAAACCCATCTGCGTGACACCAGACAAAACGTCCTTGGAGACTACCTGCCCTATGCCGAAGTCCGTCAGTTTGACTTGGAGAGTTCCCGGGTAGGAGCCACAGACGATGATGTTGGACGGCTTGACGTCGCGATGAATGATCCCCGCCTCGTGCGCCGCCTGCAACGCATCGGCCACCTGCGCGACGATCTCCAGCCGCGCCTCCAGCGGCACCTTGTCCAGCCCTCCCTGTTTTTGCGACCATCTGCCTAAATCCTCCCCGTCCGCGTAGTCCATCATGATGTAAAACGGCGGCTCGTCAAAAAAGACATCCTGGATGGCGACGATGTTCGGGTGGTTCCCGCGCTCCTTGAGCAGCCGGAACAGCGTCACTTCCCGCTTGAGCGACCGCACCCGGTCAGCACGGAAACAGAACTTGAACACCCGCCGCTCCTTCAACTTCTCATGCCGCCCCAGCCAGACTTCGCCAAACCCGCCCGCGCCCAGCTCCTGCTCCAGCACCCAGCCGGTATTCGGGACCACTTGCCCAACGGCGGGACGCCAACCAAGCACCGGCTCAGTGTCCGCCGAAACATGGCGCTGCGCCTTCTCCGAATCCGGCGGTCGGGACAGGACCGCCGCACCTACTTCGCCCACCTCGCAAATCTCCATCGGCTCCTCCACGCCTTTGACCAGGTACGGTCCGTGGTTCAGCCAGGAAAGCGCCCCCACATTGGTGATTTCCCCGCCCTTGAGCAACTGCCGCGCGTTGTCAAACACAAATCGCGTCAGCAATACCTGGTTCCCCTGCGCCAGCGACATCACCCGCGCGCTAGCGTCCACCTGGATGCCGTACAAATCCACCGGCTTGGGCGAGTGCTCCTTTTCCTCAATGAAGACCTCGCCCGCGTGAATTCCAATGCGCAGCGCGATGGGCTGCCCCGCTTCCAGCGCCAGCCGGCGCATCGCCGCCTGTACCAACAGCGCAAACTTCACCCCGTCCGATGGTTTGACAAACACGATGAAAAAAGAATCTCCCGCCGTATCAATCTCCTTCCCATCGGGAAAGCCCTCCAGCAACCGGCGGATGATGGCATGATGTTGCCAGATGAGGGCCACGGCCTGCTGGTCGCCCAAGTCCTGTTTGAGCTGGGTCGAGCCGACCATGTCCGTGAACAACAGGACCAGAATGCCCGACCGTTGCCGCCGCCGGAACTCCTCCATGCTGGCCCTGTGCTCATTGGATAGGGAAAAGGGCACGTCCAATTCGTAACAAAAACCGGCATGGGCGCAAGGCCATTTTAACCCGACTTAGCGGATTGGAGGGGTCCCATTGCGTAAGTGCCTGCAAATCAATGGCGGCATCTTCCAGGTCTTCACTACAGGACTGGTTTGGCCTGGCGGTTTTGGATTCATAATCTTGGGTAGAGGCAGAGGGGGCAACGTCCGATTATGCATACTTCCGCAGCGTTGGGAATAGGCTGGGTCTTCACTACAAGCGGTTTTGCCCCCTTTGGGAGAATCCCTACCTTGGAAATCAACAACTTGCGAAACGAAAAAAGTTAGGCCGCGGGTCGAATCCGCCAAGTCGGGTTAGGCGATTTCTCGGCGTCGTCTGGGCCGCTCGAACGCCTCATACGGGAGTTCCGCCTGGGGCGGCGGGCTCCCTCAAAGTCGATGACCGCGTAGCCCTGCACCACCTATCAGTTCGGTTTATGACCGTCCCTTTTCGCGCACAGTGGGTGCCTGCTAAAGGCGCTCAATAAACCGCGCCTCGTCGCCCGGGCGCGGGAAGATGAGTCGCTGCTTTCCGTTAACTTTCGCCAGACCCACCGGCGTGCCCGGGAAAAGCGCCAGCAACTCGTCGTCGCTAATCTCCTGCACGTGAGACATGGCTCGTGCCGGCTGGGTAGCGGCCAGCCTGGGGCCCGCTATAGAGGTTGGCGAGTGGAGCGCGGTCATTCTGTTGACGGCCAGCGCCGCCAACCCGGCGAAGGCAGCCACCGCGAGCGTCCGCGTGAGGTGTCGCACGTGGCGCTTCCGGCGCAGGACACGATGGCCGGCATTCAAGACAGCGGCGCGGCGCGCGGCGTCGTCGTGGCCTTCCAACAGGTCATGGAGCAGTTGGTGGTGTTCAGGGCTCATGGGCGAGTCTCCTCTGCACGAGCGAACGCAGCTTGGCACGGGCCCGCTCCAGCCGACTGGAAATGGCTTTGGCGGTCGTGCCCAGCCGGCCGGCAATGTGTTCGCAACTTAAGTGTTCGAAGTAGAAAGATTCAATGAGGCGCCGATCCTCTGCCTCCAGGCTCTGCAGGGCAGCGTGGAGGCATTCATCGAGCAGCGTGTCGGCATCGCAAGGGGCGGCCTCCTCGGGCATTTCCCCGAGGCTCACCTCGCCGGTGCGGCCGGCGGCGCGGCGGAGCGCCCGGGCGACCTGCTGGCGGGTGACGAGTGCCAGCCAGTTCCAAAGGTGCTCCTCACTCTGGAGCGGTTTCATTTTGCGGGCGGCCACGAGCCAAACCGTTTGCGTCACGTCGCACGCCAGCGAGGCGTCGCCGCGCGCCAGAAGGATGGCTAGGCGCAGGACGCGGTCACTGTAGGCATCGTAGAGCTGATTAAAGGCATCTTCGTCGCCGCGCGCCACGGCTTGGCTCAGGCGGCGCGCATCGGTCGCGGCGAGGGCAGCGGGCACGGGCGAGGGGCGGACAGACGCGGCGGGCGTCATGGCTATAGGCTCGGGCAGGGGGACGGCGCACGTCGAGGCCATTGCGACGACAAGTTGCATAGATAGGCCATGAAGGCAAGCCTTGGCGCGGGCCGCGCTGGGGGCGTCACTTCTTCGCCGACGTTTCCCCGGCGTCGCCCGGGTCCTGTTTGCGCTGGCGGTTGGATTTCTCCTTGAGCGCCTGCAGCACATCCTTCATGAAGTGCAATTCCTCGGATTATTCTCAGGCGCAGCGTTCACGCTTTGGCCGGTAGCGGCGCTCTACGGTGAAGGTGAAGGGGTCGGAATTCTGAATCCCGTTCTGGCGGCACGCGGCCCAAGTGCCGCACCCAGCCACCACCATCCTGTACGCCGAGCGCGCCAGCGCCGCCGATCTGGCGCCCAACTTCTGGATCACTGGAGGCGACGCTACGGACCTGGCCTCCTGCCGGCACAATCGGTGGGCCAATTTCCCAAGAATCAGGCAATTCCAAGAAATATACAGTATGTCTATTGACTCCATAGAGGTTTGCGATATTATCGTCCCATCTCTAACGCTAGGAACAACAATGAACAATAGAACGAACCAACTGAAAAGGCTGGTGCTTGCGGGAACCATCGCGGCAACGCAATTGGCAGGTCAGGTCGTTTGGGCCGACGACTCGAAGACCGAGGAGGTGGTACGGCAGCTCCAGAAACGGGTTGAGGAACTGGAGGAGAAGGTCAAGACCCTGGAGGCCCAGAGGGCGCCTGCCGGGGGGACCAACGCAACGCCAGCCACGCCACGAATCGAGCAGTTGCAGCAGAAGGTGGAGGACATGCAGCGGCGCCAGGGGGAGGAGGCCCGGGCCGCCGAGGAGCGGGCGAGGACGCTGCCCAAACTGTCGATCGGGCAGGACGGTTTTGCGATGCGCTCGCCCAATGGGGACTACAAGCTCCAGCTTGAAGGGGTGTTGCAGGTGGACTCGCGGACGTTTTTCGGCAACTCCCAGGTCGTGGGGGACGACGCGTTTCTGATCCGTCGGGCGCGGCCGATTCTGCAGGGGACGGTGGCGCGGGACTTCGACTTTCTGTTCGTGCCGGACTTCGCCGGGAGCACGCCGCAGATTTTCGACGCTTATCTAAATTACAAGTACAGCCCGGCCCTGCAGCTCCAGGCCGGGAAGTTCAAGTCGCCGGTCGGGCTCGAGCAGTTGGTGCTGGACCGGGACCTGATTTTCGACGAGCGCGCCTTGCCGACGGACCTGGCGCCGAACCGGGACGTGGGTTTCGAGCTGCACGGCGAGCTTTTCAGCGGCCGGCTGAACTACGGGGTCGGGATTTTCAACGGGGTGGGTGACGCGCGCATATCGAGCAATACGTCGTTTGAAAACGACAAATCGTTCGCCGGCCGCATATTTGTCGAGCCGTTCAAGCCGGAGGCCGGCTCGCCCTTGCGGAACCTGGGCGTTGGGGTGAGCGGCAGTTTCGACAGGCAGCAGGCGACGAACACCTCGGCCCTGCCGGCGACGACCGGCGGTAGCCTGGCGGGCTTGGCCACCGTGGGCCAGCAGCAGTTCTTTGCCTATAATCCCTCGGGTGGAGCGGTGGTGGCGGCCAATGGCGATCATTGGCGGCTTTCGCCCCAGGGCTATTATTACTACGGGCCGCTGGGTCTGCTCTGGGAATACGTGGTTTCCGATCAAGGGGTGAGCCGCACGGCGGCCAAGCCGTTGAGTTCGGCGAGCCTGGAGAACACGGCCTGGCAGGTCAGCGGGGGCTGGATCCTGACGGGCGAACGGGCTGCTTACGCCGGTGGAGTCCTGCCTCGGCGAGCATTCAATCCGGCGGCGGGCGGCTGGGGCGCCTGGCAAGTGGTGGCTCGGTATTCGGAACTGGACGTGGACCACAACGCGTTTCCGTTGTTTGCCAATCCTGCCAGCTCAGCGAGCTCGGCCCACGGGTGGGAGGTCGGGCTCAACTGGTATCTGAACCTGAACCTCAAGCTGGGGACCAGTTTCGCCCACACCACTTTCGAGGGGGGCGGCGCCGGCGCCACCGCGCCCGGGATCGTGACCCGGAAGGACGAGAACGTCCTGTTCACCCGCATCCAACTGGCCTTTTGACCGGGCCTGGATAGCGAAAGGGGATTCAGAAGATGAATGCTAACGAGATCACGGTCCACGACTCCAAGGCGGTCCAAATCGAGCGCACCGAAAAGACACGCTGGGAACGGCGAGGCATGAAATTCGGAGTCGATTTTCCCATCAACCGAGGGCAGTCTGTGATCGGTCAAGCCATGCATGCGCTGATCATCGAAGATGAACCGAAGACGGCCGCTTACCTCCGGCAGGGG
>Ga0181524_10000531_pt1 | contig 45898 bp, 40 predicted proteins | sample PEATcosm2014_Bin_34_FD_119761 | JGI IMG/M metagenome (GOLD analysis project Ga0181524, IMG submission 119761) | Peatland microbial communities from MTU Mesocosm Facility, Houghton, MI, USA - PEATcosm2014_Bin05_60_metaG | ecosystem: Environmental > Terrestrial > Soil > Wetlands > Peat | place... | reverse complement strand
GCGCATGATGAAAGGGGACCTCCACTTGGTCGTCGGTACTTGGGTTGCACCCGGCATCTCAGCCGGGACAAGACGACGACCGGTGGATGGTCTTCGCTAGCGCCTATCCGCGCGACCTCTTAGGCTCGCGAGGTGGAGCGGATCGGAATCTTCGGCGGGACGTTCGACCCGGTTCACGTGGGTCACCTGGTAGCCGCTTGTTGGTGTCGGGATACCCTCGAGTTGGACCGCGTGTTGTTGGTGGTCGCGAACGAGCCTTGGCAGAAGACGGGCACACGTGAGCTCACGGCGGCCGAGGACCGGTTCGCAGTCGTGGCGGCCGCCGTTGAGGGTGTCGACGGACTCCAGGCAAGCCACATCGAGATCGAGCGGGGAGGACCGAGCTACACCGCCGACACCGTCCACGAGTTGCGCTTGGCCCACCCAGGGGCTGAGCTCTTCCTCGCAATGGGATCCGACGTCGCGGCCGAGCTTGGGACCTGGCACCGCTTCGAAGAGATCAAGAGCCTGGTCACTCTCGTCGTCGTGGACCGCGGCGGGACGGTCCCCCAAGGTGCTTCGCACGAGAGGTGGGGGGGTGCCGAGTCCGTCCGTCACCTGCGGATACCGGCCATCGAGATCTCGAGCAGCGAGTTGCGCGATCGCCTAAGGCGAGGTCAAAGCGTGGAATTCCTCATACCAGAACGTGCGGTCAGTTGCATCCAGCGCCTGGGTCTGTACTCTGTCAGTGGATGAGCAGCGCCGCCGGAGCATGAGCTACCCGGCCCAGCAGGTGGTGGTGGGGAGCGATGGTCAGCGTGTACCTGATGCTGCGACGACCGCGGCACGCGCCGCAGCCGACAAGCTCGGTTCGCAGACGGTGATAATGGCGATGGGTGACCTGCTTGCAGTCACTGATGCCTTCGTCGTGACCAGCGGTCGCAACCCGCGTCAGGTACGCACCCTTGTCGACGAGGTCGAACGGCAGGTGAAGGAGGTGACAGGTCGCGCGCCGTACAGCGTCGAGGGCCTGCACGATCTGCAGTGGGTCTTGATGGACTATGGCGACTTCGTCGTCCACGTCTTCCATGAAGAGACCCGGAGCTACTACGACCTGGAGCGACTCTGGGGCGACGCGCCTCGCGTCGCTTGGGAAGACCACGATCCCACTCAGGGGGCGGCGCCTCCGCCAGAAGGTTGAGGGGCGAACGGCGCGAACTCGCTCTGGCTCGCCACCTGCACCTGAGCGCCGCTTGCCACAGGCACCTCGACCGGCTGGCCCGCGAGTTGGAACGTGATACCCGTCACGTTCACACCCGAAAGGTTGCTGGCGGTGTAGACGATCTGCGCCACTGCTTCGATCTGGGCCTGGCCCACGAGCTGCCCGAAGGTGCCGGCGAGGTTGACCGTCGCCAACCCTCCTGAAGCGATGCTCGCTCCCATCACAGAGGTCTGAGGGGGAATGGCGCTCTGAAGCCCCGCCGCTGTCTCGGCTGCGGTGGGCCCATCGATGAGTGTACCGAGCGCCACGGCCAGCGACTCCTGGGCTGCGGGTACCGCTCTGGACACCGCGACGAGGCGGTCGGAGGGACCCAGGAGGTAGACCTCGATGGGAACCGCCACCGGCGAGGCGCCGGTCGTCGAGGTCGTTCGAGAAGGCGACGGAGCGAGGAGGCCGAACGGCACCCCTGCGCGAGGCAGAGCTGTCGGGCCCCTGTCGACCGGCACTCCGCATCCGCCGATCACCCCGAAAGCGAGCATCACGCCGAGCGCAAGTACGCCCTCGCGAACTCTGGTTGTCATCCTGCCCCCTGCGGTGTCTCGGTCTCGAACGAAACGTCCGTGGCGGTGAATGGCCGATCACGGCTGCCGTTCGTCCTGGCCGGTGACGGCGTTTCGTGCGTTTCGTGCGTCTCGCGCGTCTCGTATGGCAGCTCGACGACGAAACGATTCTCGCCCCCGTGCCCGTCCTCCACCCACACACGGCCGCCGTGGAGCCTGACGTGCTCGGCTACGAGCGACAGGCCCAGGCCCGAGCCGTCGGTCGCGCCCCGGTCGCCGGCAGCCTGCCCTCTGTAGAAGCGCTCGAAGATCCGTTCACGCTCCGCCACGGGCACGCCCGGACCGCAGTCGGCAACCACCAGCCGGACGGCACCAGGGGCCGGTTCGACGGCGAAACGGGTCACGCCTCCTGCGTATTGGGCTGCGTTGGTCACGAGGTTCGCGACGACGCGTTCGATTCGCCGTTTGTCGAGCGACAGGCGTAACCCTGCCACCGCCGGGTCGACGTCGACCGGTATGCGCGTGGCGCCCGCAGCATCCGCGGCGTGGCGGGCCAGCTCTCCCACGTCCACGTCGTCGAGCAGCAGCTCCGCAGAACCGGTGTCCATCCTGCTGATCTCCAACAGGTCGTCCAAAGTGCGTTGGAATTTCCGGATCTCGGCGGTGAGCAGGTCGAGGGCGCGCCTGCTGCGCGGGGGGAGCTCGTCGTGGTGGGCCTCGAGTACCCCGAGTGATGTCGCAAGCGTGGTGAGCGGCGACCTGAGTTCGTGGCTGACGTCTGAGGTGAAGCGCACTTCGCGGCTGATCCGTTCGAGCAATGCGTCGGACATCCTGTTGAAGGATGCCGCGAGTGCGGAGAGGTCTGGGTCGTCGGCAGTGAGCAACCTTGTTTCCAACTTCCCTCCTGCGATCGTCTCGGCCGCCTTTGAGACCTCCCCCAAGGGGCGCAAGGCGCGGCTGCTCGCCCAACGTCCTGTCACTGCTCCCGCAGCCGTGGTGACGAGAGCCGCGCCGGTCAGGGCGAGGGCGAGGATCTGAAGGGTACGTGCCAGCTCGGCCAGGGAGAACACCTCGAAGTAGGCGGCATCTGCCGCGGGGAGAGGGACGCCGACGACCATCTGCGCGGACCCGTCGAGGGCGAAGTGCTGGGTAGCGGGCGTGCCATGAAGGACGAGCCTGCGTAGCGAGGCGGGAATGCTGTTTTCACCCACCGAGAACGACGTGGCATACCACGTGCCGTGTCGTTCGAGGACTGACATGGACCCCGGGACGGTGTCCAGGGAGCTGAAGAGCTGGGTGATGTCCGGGGAGTGCGACCGCAGCAGGGACGAGCGGGCCAGGGAAGCATTTACGTACGCCTGGCGCAAGATCGCGGTCTCGCGCTCGTGGAGGATGAACTGACGAGCCGTGAAGTAGGTGAGAGTGGCCATCGTCGCCGACAACGCCAGGGCGCCCAGGGCGAAGGCGACGGTCACCCGCGAGCGCAGGCCGAGCCGTCGCCATGGCCTCCAGCCGTGCTGGAGCATTCGGTCTCTCAAATCGCCAGCTTGTATCCCATGCCGCGTACGGTCATCACGTGGCGAGGATTCCCTGGGTCCGCCTCGATCTTCGTGCGAAGGCGCCGTACGTGGACGTCTACCAGCCGGCCGTCGCCGAAGTAGTCGTAACCCCACACCCGGTCGAGCAGTTGCTCACGGCTGAGCACTTTCCCTGCATTGGCAGCCAGCTCGCAGAGCAGGCGGAATTCCGTGCGGGTGCAGTGCACTTCGTTCCCTTTCCGAAGCACCGTTCCCTCGTCGGGACGGACCTCGATGTCGCCGAAGCTCAACGCGCTCGGCCCACCTGTGGATCGTGCCCGCCGAAGCAGGGCCTTGATGCGAGCCGTCAGTTCCTTGGCGACGAATGGCTTCGTCACGTAGTCGTCTGCCCCGGCCTCGAGGCCGGCGATAACGTCATGAGTGTCGGTGCGCGCGGTGACCATGATGACGGGCACCGCGCTCGTGCGGCGTAACAAGCGGCAGCACTCGAAGCCGTCGATGCCCGGCAACATGAGGTCCAGGAGCACCACGTCGGCGGCCTGTTCAGAGAACCGGTTGAGAGCTACCTCGCCGGAGCCGGCCTCCTCCACCTCGTAGCCCTCGTCCTCCAGGGCCAGGCGGGTCGAGGCCCGGATTCGCTCGTCGTCCTCCACTAGCAGGATTCGGCTGCTCATCGCCGTGCGCTCATGGCAGTTCGCTCCGTGTCTGTTGGCGCCCTCGAGACCCAGACCTTCATCATCGCAGCGATGGCCGAGCGACGGCCGAGCGACGGCGAGCGACGGCTGAGACCCTTCGCGAGAGGCGCATGGAAAGCCCCTGCTGCCAAGACCCACAGGAGCATCTCACCGACCGGATCACCGGATTCGACACAAAGGGTGCCCAACGGGGACCGTGGCAGTAGCGTTGTGCTCGTGGCCTGGGACGTCGATGCGTTCTCCCGGTCGCTCAGCGGGCACGCGTCGGCGACCAAGCGGGCATATACGGGTGACGTCCGCGCGTTTACAACCTGGGCCGAGCGAGGTGGGGTCACGGCACCTGCCGAGGTGGACCGTCTCCTGCTTCGACGGTACCTAGCGTTCCTCTCGACCCGCCGCTACGCCCGTACGAGCGTGGCCCGCAAGGCGGCGGCCATGCGCTCGTACTTCGCATGGTCGTACCGTCGCGGGGCGATCGTGGCGGACCCCGCCCGGCGCCTGTGTGCCCCCGGAGGCGGATCGCGTCTACCTCGTGTCCTCGACCGGCGCGAGCTGGACATCTTGCTCGACGCGCCCGTCAGGACCGTACGCCCCGTCGGGCGCGGCGGTGCCGAACACTTCGAGGATGCCATGCGGCTTCGCGACGACGCTGTTCTGGAGCTGCTCTACGGCTGCGGCTTGCGCGTCGCCGAGCTTTGCGGGCTCGACCAGAGCGATCTGGACCTCGGGGGGCGCAGTGTCACGGTTCGGGGCAAAGGGGGGCGCGAACGGCGGGTTCCGATGCACGATTTGTGCGCCCGGGCGCTCGCACTATGGCTGCGAGATGGCAGGTGGGTCGTTGCCGGGCCCGATCGTGGGACGGGTGCCGTGTTCTTCAACCGGTCTGCTGTCCGCCTGGGCCCACGAGACGTGCGACGGATAATCGACCGCCGGTCGTCGGTACCCACACACCCTCATGCCCTGCGCCACAGCTTCGCCACCCATCTGCTCGACGGTGGCGCGGACCTGCGGGTTGTCCAGGAGCTCCTCGGCCACGCGAGCTTGCAGACGACGCAGGTCTACACTCACGTGAGCAAAGAGAGGCTGGTCACTGTGTACGGAGCGACCCATCCCCGGGCATAGGGGGAGACGGTGACGACGGGCGACGACGGCTCCACGACGCGGTTGTGGGCGGAGTACAAGCAAAGTGGTGACCGTCTGATGCGCGATCAGCTGATCGTGCTGTACTCACCGCTGGTCAAGTATGTGGCCGCCCGGGTGGCCATCGGGCTCCCTCAGCACGTTGACACGGCGGACCTGGTCAGCTACGGGATCATAGGCCTCATCGACGCTATCGACCGTTTCGATCCCGTGCGCCAGGTGAAGTTCGAGACGTACGCCATCCCGCGCATCCGGGGAGCCATCATCGACGAGCTACGGGCGATCGACTGGGTGCCACGTTCGGTGCGTGCCAAGGCGCGGGCGCTCGAGCAGGCATATGCCACCTTGGAGGCGACCCTGCTTCGTACCCCGACCGACGTCGAGCTCGCCGCTCAGCTGGACATCTCCGAGAAAGAGCTTCAGGACGTGCTCCGCCAGCTTTCCTTTGTCGGGGTCGCCGCGCTCGACGAAGTCTTTCCTGCGAGAAGCACTCGCGGCCAGAGCGCCACCTTGGGGGACACCATTGCCGACGCCACTCCTGGGCCCGCCGCCCTCTTCGACGAGAAGGAGTCCAAGGAGATCCTCGGCCAGGCCATCATGCATCTCGCAGATCGCGAGCGCATGGTTCTCTCGCTGTACTACTACGAGGGCCTCACCCTGGCAGAGATCGGAGAGGTCTTGGGCGTCACCGAAAGTCGGGTGTGCCAGATCCACACGAAGGCCGTACTCCAGCTGAGGGCGAGGCTGAGCAACCGGACCTCCGACAGGAACGAGGCCCGTGACCGGGAAAGAGCCGGTCGTAGGGGCTAGCGCTGACTGACTCGCCACCCGTCATTCGGGACAGGTGCGCGTCAGGCTAGGATCTGGCGACCTTGCTGTTCGGCAAGGATCGCATTTACGACCGGAACACTCGGACGCGTCCACGGTCGCCTCACGGCGCAGCGTCAGGGGAAGAAGAACCGATGGGAGGACCACCCGTGGCCGTCGTAACGACACGGCAGCTGCTGGAGGCCGGCATGCATTTCGGCCACCAGACACGCCGGTGGAACCCGAAGATGCGCCGCTACATCCTGGGTGAGCGCAACGGGATCTACATCATCGACCTCCGCAAGACCCTCGACGGGCTCTCCGAGGCGTACTCGTACGTCCGTGACCTCGTTGCCCGGGGGGGCGTCCTGCTCTTCGTCGGCACCAAGAAGCAGACGCAGGGACCCGTGGCCACATACGCCCGCGCTTGCAGCATGCCGTACGTGAACGAACGATGGTTGGGCGGCATGCTCACCAATTTCGCCACGATCTCCTCGCGTGTCGGGAAGCTGCGCGAGTTCGAGGGGATGGAGCGTGCCGGGGACTTCGACGCCATGCCCAAGAAAGAGGGCCTTCGTCATCGCCGTGAACTGGAGAAGCTCCGGCGTAACCTTGGAGGTATCCGCGACCTCGACCGCCTGCCGGACGCCATCTTCGTGATCGACACGAAGAAGGAGCACATCGCGGTCACCGAGGCGAACAAGCTGAACATGCCGGTCGTCGCCGTGGTGGACACGAATTGTGATCCTGACGTGATCACGTATGTGATCCCGGGCAACGACGATGCCATCCGATCTGGAGCTTTGATGTGCCGGGTCATGGCCGAAGCGGTGGTGGAGGGGCGCTGGATGGTCGAGCACCGCAACGCGGCGAGGAGCGCGCCAACACCAGCGGCGCGTCCGGCACGCGACGTCGCAGAGCCCGTAGCTGCACCACCGACTCCGCCATCAGGAGCAGAGACCGCGCAAAGCGCGCCAGAGACTCCGCCGTCGGTTGCCACCGAGAGCCCGCCTGCCACCGAGAGCCCGCCTGTCGTCGAGAGCCCGCCTGCGCCGGGTGCGCTGGGCGCGTTCGAGACGGCTGCTACACGTGATCCCAACGCCGGTTCATCTACCTCCGGTGAGGCGGCTTCCGAGGGCGCGAAGGCGCCCGGCCAGCCTTTCCCGACGGCCGAGCCTTTCCCGACGGCCGAGCCTTTCCCGACGGCCGAGCCTCTCCCGAAAGCTGAACCGGTCCCGGCGACCGATCATTCTCCGACAGCCGAGCCGACAGAAGAGAGTTGAGGAGTCGTGGCCAGCTTCTCTACGAAGGACGTCCAGGCCCTCCGTCGCCTGACTGGTGCCGGGATACTCGACTGCAAGAGCGCCCTCGAAGAGACCGGCGGCGACATGGAAGCCGCCCGTCGCCGGCTTCGTGAGAAGGGACTGGCCGGCGCAGCCAAGCTGGCGGGACGAGAAGCATCGCAAGGAGCGGTGGCCCTCGCAGTGTCTGGCCAGAACGCGGCGATCGTGGAGCTTCGCTGCGAGACGGACTTCGTAGCGAAAGCCGACTCGTTCGTCTCTCTCACAGACGAGCTCGCTCAGCTCGTCGCATCCAAGGGGGAAGACGCCACCGCCGAGAGGTCGGAGGCGGTCAACGATCTGAGGACGACGCTCAAGGAGAACATCTCCATAGGTCAGGTCGTGCGCTTCGAGCTCGCGGCGGACGCAACGGTCGGTAACTACCTCCACGTCCAGTCGGGACGCGGGGTGAACGCGGTGCTCGTCGAGATGCAGGGTGGGTCGGAGGGGCTCGCCCATAACGTGGCGGTCCACATCGCGTTCGCCCGTCCCGTGTACCTGCGCCGAGAAGACGTCCCGGCTGAGGAGATCGCGTCCGAGCGGGCCACGCTGGAGAAGATCTCCCGCAACGAGGGGAAGCCGGAGGCGGCCCTCGAGAAGATCGTGGAAGGCAGGCTGAACGGGTGGTTCACGGAGCACGTCCTTCTCGATGAGAAGTACGCCCGGGACGAGAAGCGCACCATCGCACAATTGATCGGTGATGCGAAGGTGGTGCGCTTCGCCCAGGTCGTCGTGGGCGGCTGATTCGACGTCGGGGGCGAGGGGTGACAGCAGGCGAACAGTACCCAGATAGCCCACGCCGGCGCCGGATCGTCCTCAAGATGTCCGGCGAGGCGCTCGCCTCTTCCGCTTCGGACGAGACGATCGACGCGGTGGTCGTCAGGCGTCTCGCGGGAGAGATCGCCGGTGCCCGGGCCGACCTCGACCTGGAATTGGCGGTCATGGTCGGCGGAGGGAACATCTGGCGGGGTACCACCGGGGCCGGTCAAGGGCTCGACCGAGCGACCTCGGACACGATGGGCATGCTCGGCACGGTCGTCAATTCGCTGGCTCTTCAGGACGCCCTCGAGCGGCTCGGTCAGCCCACGAGGGTCCTCTGCGCCATCCAAATGGCGGAGGTGGCCGAGCCCTATATCCGCAGAAGGGCCATCCGCCACCTGCAGAAGGGGAGAGTCGTCATCCTCGCTGCAGGAATGGGCAATCCCTATTTCACGACCGATACCTCCGCCGCGCTGCGGGCAGCCGAGATCGAGGCGCAGGTGCTGCTGAAGGGCACGCACTCGGGTGTGGACGGGGTCTACAGCGCCGATCCCAAGCTCGATCCGTCGGCGAAGCGCTTCGACGAGCTCACGTTCATGGAGGTGGTGAACCAGGACCTGAGAGTAATGGACCTCACGGCTGTCACTTTCTGCAGGGACAACCACCTGCCGGTACACGTGTTCGACCTGATGGGCCCTGGTAACCTTCGTCGTGCGCTCGCCGGCGAGGAGATCGGAACGCTGATCAGGTGATGAACGACGAGCTGTCCCAGGTGGCGCTGGACGAAGCCCGAGACCGAATGGAGAAGGCGGTCTCCCACACCCAGGCGGACTTCGGCTCGGTACGTACCGGGCGCGCCACCACAGGTCTTGTCGAGCACCTGTTGGTCGATGTGTACGGGACCGAGATGGAGCTTCGCCAGATCGCCGGACTGAGTATCCCAGAGGCGCGACTCCTCGTGATCTCCCCTTACGACCGTTCGACACTGGGGGTCGTCGAGAAAGCCATCTTGGCTTCGGACCTGGGGATCACCCCTTCCAACGACGGTGCCGCCATACGGCTCGTTTTTCCTCCTCTCACCGAGGAGCGCCGCAAAGAGCTAGTGAAGGTCGTGAGGCACAAGGCCGAGGAGGGACGAGTGGCCGTCCGCAATGTTCGTAGGTCCACCCGTCACGAGCTCGAGTCCCTGGAACACGAGGGAAAGCTGTCCTCGGACACCTTCGAGCGCACCGAGCGCGAGGTCGAGAAGCTCACGCACGACATGGTGGCGGCCATCGACAAGCTCCTTGTCCACAAGGAGCAAGAGCTGTTGGAGATTTGAGCCGTCATGCGGGGAGGCGATGTGGACGAACCTGGCGAGCTCGGGCCTGAGACGGAGGCACCTTCCGAGCCCGTCACAGAACGCGTGCGCATCTACGGTGCCGAGGCGGCGGGCGCCCTGGCGGGCCAGCGAGGCTCCGCCGAGCCGACCGACGATACGATCGAAGAGAAGGCCAGAAGCTCGCTCGAGGAGCGTTCCGCGGGCTCCTCGCAGATGCAGGCCGCAGGCGACTCCGAGCGCCGGCCGCCCGAGGACATCCTGCCGCGCGAAGACGGCCCGGCGGTCGCTTCGATCGGCGAAGCGCCTGGCCACCCGTCCGAGGAGCCGAGCGGTCCAGTTCCGCTGTTGCAGCACTGGACCGACCCACCGACCGGGCAGGTGCCAGCAGTGGTCGCCCGCCACGACGAGGACGACCGCTCCGAGCCGTGGGCGTCGTCAGGTGGTCCGTCCTGGCGCGAGCACGATCATGAATGGGACGAAGGTGGTTTCGAGCCATCGCTGCTGGGCGACGAAGACACCCGGCTCGGTGCTCTCGACGAGACGCCGCTCTCAGAGCGCCGTCCCTGGGAGTTCGAGGAAGAAGACGGTGGGGAAGACGACCGTGGCCGACACGAGGAGGGTCATGTCGCTCCGACATTATGGGAGGACGACCGCCTCGAGGGTCCCGCGTTCGACACCGACAGTGGCGTCGGGCACCACATCAGCGCCCGAGTAGGCGAGGTCGCTGCCGGCTCGGAGAGTGGAGCGGAGGTATCCGAAGACCCGTTCGTGGCCTCCATCAGCTCTTCTCCGCTCAGAAACACCTCAACCGGCGCGGGCCCGGGGTCGAGCGCCAACCGTCGTCCTCATCGGGGGCGTCCGTCTCACCCGGCCGAACCTGCCGGAGGAGGAGCAGGTCGCGACGTCCCGGTGGCCATCATCACCGGGCTGGGGATCGCCCTGCTGGCTCTCGGCTGCTTCGCTCTCGGGTCCGTAGCTACGTTGGCGCTGTCCACGGTCGTGGTGACCTTTGCCGCCGCCGAGTACTACGCAGGGCTTCGTCGCGCGGGACGCAGGCCGGCCACGTTGCTCGGCCTGGTGGCGACGGTGGGCGTGATGCTGAGTGTCTATGCGAAGGGTGTCGCGGCCCTTCCCCTGTTGTTGGTATTGGTGGTCGTGGCGTCGATGATCTGGTACCTGGTAGGGACGGAGAAGGGCTCGCCGGTCGAAGGCATCGCCACCACCGTTTTCGGGTTCGTCTGGGTGGGCATGCTCGGCTCGTTCGCCGCGCTGATGCTGGCGCCTAGCCAGTACCCGCACCGACACGGGGTGGCCTTCATGTTGGGTGCGATCGTCGCTACCGTCGCTGAGGACGTGGGCGCTCTTGTGCTCGGCGGGTGGCTGGGTCGCCGCCCCCTGGCCCCGCGGGTGAGCCCACGAAAGACGTGGGAGGGCCTCGTCGGGGGGGGCATCCTAGCCATTGCAGCCTCTGCCGCGATCACCGGTCAGGTCTACCCGTGGACCCCTGCAAAGGCGGCGGTGTTGGGGCTGGTGGTTGCCGTGATCGCCCCCGTCGGGGACCTGTGCGAGTCGCTCATCAAACGCGATCTGGGGTTCAAGGACATGGGCTCCCTCCTACCGGGCCACGGGGGTGTGCTCGACCGGGTGGATGCATTGCTGTTCGTGCTCCCCGCGACTTACTACCTAGTGCGGGTACTACACCTCGGGTGAGTCGGGAGGTGGGTCCGAGGACGCCGGAACCCGGTGAGCGGTCCGTGGTCGCAGTGTGCCTGCTCGGTTCGACCGGTTCTGTCGGGACCCAGACCCTCGATGTGATCCGCAGCCAGCCCGAGCGTTTCGAGGTGGCAGTGCTCGGGGCGGCGAGCTCGGTGGACATGCTTTGCGCGCAGGCGCGGGAGTTTCACCCGAAGGCGGTAGTGGTCGCCGACAGCTCCCTCGCGACGACCCTGGCGCGCAACGTGCCGCCTGGCACCGAAGTGCTCGCCGGCACCGAGGGCCTGGAGCAGGCGGCGCAGATCGGCGACGTGGTGCTGAACGCCGTGGTGGGCTTCGCGGGCTTGCCGGTCACCCTCGCAGCCCTGCACGCCGGAAAGCGCCTGGCGCTGGCAAACAAGGAATCACTGATCGCCGGCGCTCCCGTCGTCCAACGCGCGAGGCGAACCCAAGGGGCGCAGATCGTGCCGGTCGACTCGGAGCACTGCGCCCTCCATCAGTGCATGCGCGCAGGTCGCGGGCCGGACGAGGTGGCGCACCTCGTTCTCACGTCGAGCGGGGGACCGTTCAGAGGCCGCGCCCGAGGTGAGCTCGAGGCGGTGACCGTCTCCGAAGCTCTCGCCCATCCGACCTGGATTATGGGCCCGAAGGTCACGATCGACTCGTCCACGCTCATGAACAAAGGGCTCGAGGTGATCGAGGCCCATGAGCTCTTCGGCGTCGACTACGACCGGATCGAGGTGATCGTCCATCCGCAGTCCGTCGTGCACTCGATGGTCGAATTCTCCGACGGCGCGGTCCTGGCGCAGCTATCGGAGCCCGACATGCGACTGCCGATCGGTTACGCGCTCGGTTACCCGCGACGCCTACGACGTGCGTTCGGTGCGATTGACTGGAGCACGATGCGCCACCTCGATTTCGAGCTGCCCGACCGGGAGGTCTTTGCTTGTCTTGGCCTCGCAGAGCAGGCGGGGCGCGAGGGCGGTCTGGCGCCGGCATGGCTGAACGCGGGCAACGAGGTCGCGGTGACGGCGTTCCTCGCGGGGCGGATCTCATGGGCGGCGATCGCGGAGGTGGTGGCAGACACCCTCGAATCCTTCGACCATGCAGCGGTCTGCGAGGCTGCCGACGTGATCGAAGCCGATCGCCGGGCACGCCTTTACGCGGAACGAGCAGTACAGCACCGGGAACGCTCCAAGTGACGGACTACGGGGGACCCTCGACGGCTCGGCGGACCGAGCTACAGGCGCCTCGAACGGATGCACAGGCGCCGAGGACGGAGCCGCAAGGGTCCGGAAGGGCGTTGGCGCAACTGGCGCTCGTCGTCGCGCTCGTCGTCCTTGCCGCGATGGCGACCCACACCACCGACCTCCTGGTCGTGATCGTGGCTCTTGTGATCATGGTGATGCTGCACGAGTTCGGTCACTTCGCGACCGCCAAGTGGAGCCACATGAAGGTGACCGAGTACTTCTTGGGCTTCGGTCCTCGCCTGTGGTCCGTGCGAAAGGGCGAGACCGAGTACGGCATCAAGGCGATCCCAGCGGGTGGCTACGTGAAGATCGTCGGGATGAGCAACGTCGAGGAGGTCGACCCGGCCGACGAGCCCCGCACGTATCGCGAGCAGCCATTCCACAACCGCCTGCTGGTTGCCGTGGCGGGTTCGGCCATGCACGCGGTCATGGCGTTCGTCCTGATCTGGGGTCTGCTGGTCTTCATGGGCGCGCCGGCGTCCAACGTGGTCGCCATCGTCGGCTTCTCCCCCCTGGCGCACGGATCGGACCCCGCGCGAGCAGCCGGGTTGCGGGTGGGCGACGTCGTCGAGCGTGTGGACGGGAAGAAGATCACCTCGCAGGACCAGCTGAGCAAGGCCGTGTCCGACAGGGCCGGGCAGGCGGTCACAATCGTGGTGAAGCGGGGCGGGCACCTGCGCACGTTGGTCGTCACCCCACAGGCGACGACCGGTTCGTCGGCGACGTCTGCCCCACGCAAGTCCTCGACGTCTTCCTTCTCGACGCCTTCCTCCTCGACGTCGAAGGTGCCTTCTTCGAAAGAGGCGTCCGGTGAGAACGCGCGCATAGGAGTGGAGATCGGCGGACCCGTCGAGCGGTCGGGACCGCTGGTGGCTCTCGGGCGCTCGACAGTCGACCTTGGTCGCACGATCGGCGCCTCGGTGACCGCGCTGGGGCAGGTCTTCTCACCCAACGGGATCTCGAGCTACCTGCACGACCTCACGAATCCCGCGGCCGCCAACCAGGCCGCCAGAAGCGGCAAGCGGATCCAGTCGATATACGGAGCCGTGCGGACCGCTACCCAGGGCGCCCGAGCGGGTGCGGGAGACCTGGTGGCGGTGCTGGTCGCCATCAACGTCTTCGTCGGGATGCTGAACCTTCTTCCGATGCTGCCTCTCGACGGCGGGCACGTGGCGGTCGCGGTGTACGAACGGATCCGTTCCCGGCGTGGGCGCCGTTACCACGCTGACGTGACCAAGCTGACGCCGGTGGCCTACGCGTTCGTGCTCTTCCTCGGGTTCATCGTCGTCAGCTCCCTCTACCTCGACATCACCCACCCGGTCGCGAACCCGTTCCAGTAGACGGGTTCACAGACAGGCTCGCCACCGCCGGCCAGTGTGGCGTCGTGACTTCACCGCCAGCGGCGAGCCGTAGTGTGGAGGTATGAGCCGACTCGTTCCGGTGCTGTCCGAGCGTCGCCGGACCCGCCAGATCAACGTCGGCGGAGTCGCCGTCGGCGGCGGGGCGCCGGTCTCGGTGCAGTCGATGACAACGACGAAGACGGCAGACGTCGAGGGGACCCTCGCTCAGGTCTACGCGCTCGCCGGCGCCGGAGCCGACATCGTGCGCTGCACCTGCAACGAGCAAGAGGCGGCCGAGGGCCTGGCTGACATCGTGCCGCGCTCACCGGTGCCGATCGTGGCGGACGTCCACTTCCACCACGAGATGGCGTTGGCAGCTCTCGAGGCCGGTGTGTCGGGACTGCGCCTCAATCCCGGGAACCTCCGCAAGGAGGCCGAGATCAAGCAAGTGGCATCTGAAGCGCGAGAGCGCGGAGTGCCTATACGCGTCGGGGTGAACGCAGGGTCCTTGCATCCCGAGCTCTACAAGCGCTACGGGGGCGCCACCCCCGAAGCTTTGGTGGAGTCGGCGCGCGTCGAGATCGCGTACTTCGCCGACGTCGGGTTCGAGGACGTGAAGATCTCGGTCAAGGCGTCGTCGGTGCCTCTCATGATCGCGGCATACCGGCTCGCTTCGGAGACCTTCGACCACCCGCTGCACCTGGGGGTCACCGAAGCCGGTCCTCCGCCGGCAGGTCTCATCAAGTCCAGCGCGGGTATCGGTACGTTGCTGGCGGAGGGGATCGGCGACACGATCCGTTACTCGCTCACTGCCGATCCGGTCGAGGAGGCAAGAGCCGGCCGCCAGCTCCTCGAGTACCTAGGTTTGCGAGAGCGCAAGGGTCTGGACCTCATCGCCTGCCCTAGCTGCGGGCGCGCCGAGATCGACGTGATCGGGGTCGCTCAGCAGGTCCAACGCGCCCTCGAGACGCGAAAGCTGCCGATCCAAGTCGCCGTCATGGGTTGCGTGGTGAACGGCCCCGGCGAGGCACGCGAGGCGGACCTCGGCATAGCAGCAGGCCGCCACAGGGGACATCTGTTCATAAGAGGGAAGATCGTCCGGGTGGTGCCCGAGGACGAGATGGTCGACGCCCTGGTCTTCGAGGCGGAGAGGATCGTGGCCGAAGGTGTCGAGGCTCGCCTTGCGGCCGCGGAAGCCGGTGCGGAGCAAGAGGCCGAGGCCGACCGAAAGGCGTTGTTCGAGGTCAGGGGTGCGGTCGCCAACCACAGCGGCGAGAAGGTGGAGCTCATCCGAAGGACCGTCCACAAGCCTGACTAGGGCCGGTCCTCGGTAGGTCCGATATTTCAGTAGGCACGGCCCACGACGGCCACGAGCTCGTTGTTCACGCCGTCGTTCGAAGGGGCCAGCCCTTCTTCGGGACCTTGCAGGCAGCGCACCGACACGCCCGCCTCGTTCAGCTTGGCCTCCCCGCCGTCTTCGAGCACCGACGCCCGCACCACGGCGAAGCCGTCGTGCGCGGCCCGTTCCGCGTCAGCGAGACCGTCAACTTCGACCGTACGACGACGGAGGAACTCCGTCGCCTCTTCGAGCAAGGCGCCCTGCGCCGCCGCAAGGCTTTCATCGACACGGGCAGAGACCTCACCGAGAGGAACGGACGTCTTCGTCGTGGTGTCACGCCGACACAGGACGACGGTCCGAGCCTTCAAGTCGCGTGGCCCGACCTCGATCCGAAGTGGCACGCCCTTCAGCTCCCAGTCGACCACACGGCGCCCGAAGGAGGTGTCGGTGCGCGCGTCGAGCTCGACTCGCAGACCCTTGTCCCGCAGCTCGGCGACGAGATTGCGGGCCGTCTCGCCTGCCCCGTCCTTGTCACGCACGAGCAGCACCACTATCTGGACGGGGGCAAGCTTCGGTGGCAGCCGGAGGCCGGCGTCGTCCCCGTGGGCCATGACGAGGGCACCCACCAACCGCGTGGCCGCGCCCCACGAGGTCTGCCACACATGCTCCACGGTCCCGGACCTGCTCAGATAGGTGATGTCGAAAGCGCGCGCGAAATTTTGTCCTAGCTCGTGGCTCGTGCACATCTGAAGAGCCTTGCCATCTCGCATCATCGCCTCGCAGGTCCACGTCGTGATGGCGCCCGGGAAACGCTCGCTCTCGGTCTTGCTGCCAGTCAGCACCGGGATCGCCAGCACGTTCAACATGAAGTCCTCGTAAATCTCGTGTAGCACGTGCAACGCGAATTGTCGGGCGTCGGACTCGGTTGCGTGCGCGGTGTGGCCCTCTTGCCACAGGAACTCAGTCGTCCGCAGGAAGAGTCGAGGTCGCATCTCCCAACGAACCACGTTGCACCATTGGTTGAGGAGCATGGGGAGATCGCGATAGCTCTGTATCCACTTGGCGAAGAACGAGTGGATGATCGTCTCGCTGGTGGGGCGAACTACGACAGGCTCCTCGAGTTGTTTGCCCCCGCCATGTGTCACGACAGCCAGCTCGGGGCTGAAGCCCTCGACGTGCACGGCTTCGCGCTGCAGATAGCTTTCGGGGATCAAGAGGGGGAAGTACGCGTTGGCCACCCCTGCCGCCTTGATGCGGCTGTCGAGCTCCGCCTGCATCCGCTCCCAGATCGCGTAGCCGTAAGGACGGATGACCATGGTGCCGCGAACCGGGCCGTTGTCGGCGAGCTCGGCCTTGGCCAGCACGTCCTGGTACCAACCGGGGAAGTCCTGTGCCTGGGAGGTGAGAACGCCGGTATTGGCCATAAAGGACGATGGTAGGTGCTAGTAAGCGCTTCCTTCGACCTTGGCTGCCGCCAACTTCGAGCGACGGACGATCCGGCGCCCCGAGATGAACTCCGGTCTGATGGCGACCATGTGCTCGTGAGGGCCTTCCGCCCAGGGTGCGAGGGGAAGACGCTTGGCATGCTCGATGAGCACCGGGTCGTGCAGCTCGTCGGCGATGCCCACGACGAGCACGCTTGATCCCTCGTGGTACAGCGAGTCGACGTCGTCGACCTCGAAAGCGACCACGGCGTTGCGTGTCGCGGCGTCGAGCTTGGTACCGGTTGAGGCCCAGAAGACGATGGTCTGGTCCAGCACCGCGAAATTGACCGGGAAGACCGCGGGCACCGCACCTATGGACACGCCCACACGGCCGATCGAGGACCGGCGGAGCAGCTCCAGGCACTCGGCGTGCTCGAGGACCGCCACCCCCTCGTATTCCGAGAGCATATGCCCAGCGTCGCCGAAGGAGCCCGTGACTCCTAGGGGCCAAGGTCCCGAATGATGCGGCTGTAAGCCGTGCCGGTGGGCACAAGTGCGTGGACCCGGTCTCGCGGATTGTTCGGTTCCTGCGGTGGACAATCGCCCGGTCGCCGCCGAGGGTCGACTGGTATGCTGGTCACGCCGTTCGAACTGGGTGGAGTGGTGTGACGAAGCGTGGGCGGGCGCCCACGCTTCTCTTATGCACCTCTCCTCCCGGTTTGCGCGAGATCGGACAGGTGAGACGACCGGCAGGACCGACGAGGAGGTGGACCACGGTGGACGACGAGCTACTCGAGCTGCTCACGTCCACGGTCGGCGCGCTCGGATTGGAACTCGTGGACGCCGAGGTACGTGCCGGGCTTGTCCGGGTGGTCGTCGACCGCACGGGCGATGCTGCCGATGTGGACGTCATAGCCGACGCCACCCGTGCCGTCTCGGGTGTTCTGGATAGCCACGACCCCCTGCCTGGTCGGCGTTACACCTTGGAGGTGTCGAGCCCCGGTGTGGAGCGCCCGCTTCGCACTCCACGGCATTTCATCAGGGCTGTCGGAGAGGTCGTCACGGTGCGGACGACGGCGGGCGGCCAGGGCGAGCGCCGGGTGACGGGAAGACTGGCCTTCGCCGACGAAGACGGGTTCGTGATCGAGGACCAGAGCCTCAGAGGCGACGGACGGCACTTCGCCTACTCGGAGGTCGAGCGCGCCCGGACCGTCTTCGAATGGCCAGCCACCACGCGTCCTGAGGGGACCCGTCGGGGTGGCACGGGTCGTCACGGTGAAACGAGGCGGCAGGGTAGAACGGGTCGTCAAGAAGGAACCAGCCGGGGTCCGAGCGTTGCGTCCGGCCTGGTGAAGAGCGCGGAGAGAGTGACGACGCGATGAGCAAGACGAACTTCGAATTCCTCGACGCGCTCGCTCAGATCGCCCGGGACAGGGGGATATCGGTGGAGACCCTCCTCGACGCCCTTGCGAACGCGCTGGTTGCAGCTTACAAGCGTCGTCCGGGAGCAGCAGAAGAGGCTGTCGTCACGATCGATCCCGAGTCAGGCGAGATCCGCGTCTACGGACAGGAGCTCGACGAGGACGGCAACGTAGTGCGCGAGTGGGACGATACTCCCCATGACTTCGGTCGGATCGCCGCGCAGACCGCCAAGCAGGTCGTCCTCCAGCGCATTCGCGAAGCGGAGCGCGACCTCAAATACGAGGAGTACGCGGGGCGCGAGGGCGACATCGTGACAGGCATCGTGCAGCAGACAGACAACCGCTACACCCTGCTCGACCTGGGCAAGGTCGAGGCGTTGCTGCCCCAGGCAGAACAGGTGCCCTACGAGCGCTACGAGCATGGCTCACGATTGAAGGCCTACATCGTCGAGGTCCGAAAGACGACGAAGGGGCCGCAGATCGTAGTCAGCCGAAGCCACCCCGGCCTCGTTAAGCGTCTGTTCGAGCTCGAGGTCCCAGAGATCTCCTCCGGAGTGGTGGAGATCCGTGCGGCTGCTCGCGAGCCTGGGCACCGGACGAAGATCGCGGTTTGGTCGAACGATCCGAACGTCGACCCGGTCGGGGCCTGCGTGGGCGCGCGCGGATCTCGAGTAAGGATGGTCACCAACGAGCTTCGCGGGGAGCGCATCGACGTCGTGCCCTTTGCCGACGATCCGGTCGACTTCATCCAGGCAGCCCTACAGCCGGCCCGGGTACGCGAGGTGAGGCTCGACGAGGAGACTGGCACGGCCACGGTCGTCGTGAGCGACTACCAGCTGTCGCTGGCGATCGGCAAAGAGGGTCAGAACGCCCGCCTCGCTGCCCGCCTAACTGGTTGGCGCGTCGACGTCAAGAGCGAGACGCAGCTTCTCGAAGAGGAAGCGGCCTACGACGGACAATGGGCCGAGGGCGAGTGGGTGGAGAACGAGGTTGGGGAGATGGTCTGGCATCCGGCCGAGGGAGGAGAGGCGGTTTCCGCCGCCGAGTGGTCACGCGTGGCCTCAGGCACGGCCGCCACCATCGGCAAAGAGCCTGACGCGGGCAAAGAGCCTGACGCGGGCAAAGAGCCTGACGCGGGCAAAGAGCCTGACGCCGAGGTCGAACAGTCGTCGATTGTGAGTCGAACAGACAGGTTCGAGGAGGTGGGGGCCGAGAAGGCCGCCGAGACCGCGCCCCGAGAACCGACCGAGGGATCAAGCACGGAACCTGGGGGGGAGGGTCCAATGGTGGAGCGGGGCGATGGTGGTGGGGAACGGCAGACCGACGCTGCGGAGGGCTCTCGATAACTTCCGGCGCACCCCTTCGAACCTGCATCGGTTGTGGGCGGCGAGCCGCCCCGTCGAAGCTCGTCAGGGTGACATTCGCGCCGGGTGGCACGTTACGGATCGGGTCCTTCGGGCGCGGAGCGTGGCTGTGTCGGGGTTCGAGAACGTGCGTGGAGCGAGCTAAGCGCCGCCGGGCTTTCAGTCGTGCACTTCGCGCTCCCGTCGCGGACGAGGCGGTGGAACACCTGCAGAAGCTGCTCTTCGAGCCAGACGCTCGAAGAGAGGCGAGCGCCGTGTGCGAGGATGGTGCCCCGGACCTGCTAGCAGGTCCGGGTGGGATCAACAAGAGAAGAGACAGAGAGGGATCGTAGGAGACGTTGCCGAAGAAGATCCGCCTCTACGAGCTGGCGCGAGAACTGGGCTTGACGAACAAGGAGGCGCTCGAGCTGGCGCTCTCCCTGGGGATCGGCGTCAAGAGCCACTCGTCTTCGATCGAAGACGCTCAAGCCGACCGAGTCCGCCGCAAGGCCGACCGCGAGAGCCTGCGGCGTCCGGTCGCGGTCCAAGAACCGGCCGAGGCAAGAGCCGGAACCCCACCTTCTGAGACGACGAGTCCCATGCCAGCTGACGCCGGGACTCAACAGACCCCTGCCGAGGAGCCAGGGAAGATCCCTGCACCTGCCGTGGCGGTTCGTCCGTCTGTAGAACCGGCTCGCTCCGCGAGGGCGGGTCTGGTCACGAGCCGTCCCGCTAGCGAGGTGGGTACGACGCCAGCGGCGACGCCCCCGCCACGTACGCCATCCCGGCCGGCCGTCACGGCACCTGCCGCGTCGGCTCCCCCGGCACCTGCAGCACCGGCTGCTGGCGGCCGGCGACCTGTGGCTGCACCCGCTCCGACGCAGGAGGCTGCCTCGACTGCGTCTGTCACTCCTGAACGGTCTGTTGCTCCAGAACGGCAAGCCCCGGACAGGCAAGCCCCGGACAGGCAAGCCCCTCCGTTCGCACCAGGTTCCTCCGTGCCACCGGGGGCCCGGCCTCGTCCCCCTTTGAGCACCTCCGGACGACCGATCCCACCCCCGCCGGGGCCCCCGCGTTCGGGACCGGGGCGCCCGATGACCCCGTCATCTGGACGAAGGGCCCCGACGGGAGCACGCCCCGGTGGTACAGGGGGAGGGGTCGCGCGGCCGTCGACCGGCGTACGCCCAGGAGGCGGACGTGCGGTTCGAAGCGGTGTGGGTGGCGGCTTCGGCGGCCGAGGGTCCTCGGGCACGGGTACCGGTGGGTACGGCGGGCGCCCCGGTGGAGGCAGTGCCCCTCCGGGATTTCGGGGTGGTCCCGGCGCACGAGGGCGTCCTCCACTTCGCAGACCGCGCCGGCGCCGCCGCAACCTCGAGGAGCTCGAGCCCACTCAGCTCACCACGTACACGCCGTCCAACGCCCCGGTTCCCGACAGCGAGGTCATAGTCGAACGTGGGCTCACGCCGCGTGAGCTGGGACCGAAGCTGAACCGCTCCGCAGGCGACATCATCCGGTTCCTGTTCCTTCAAGGCGAGGTGGTCACGGCCACGCAGTCGCTCACCGACGACATGATCGAGCTCTTCGCCGCCGAGCTCGGTGCCCAGGTCCGTCTGGTCGATCCCGGTGAGGAGCAGGAGGCCGAGCTGCAGGCCAAGTACTTCGAGGACGAGGACGAGGAGCGTGAGGAGGATCTGCGACCGAGGCCTCCAGTGGTGACCGTGATGGGGCATGTCGACCACGGCAAGACCCTCTTGCTCGACCGAATCCGCTCCAGCAACTTGGTGGAGGATGAAGCGGGTGGGATCACCCAACACATAGGCGCGTACCAGGTCGACGCGGGCGGACGGTCGATCACGTTTATCGACACTCCCGGGCACGAGGCGTTCACCGCTATGCGTGCGCGCGGAGCTGAGGTCACAGACATCGTGGTTCTGGTGGTTGCAGCAGACGACGGCGTCATGCCCCAGACGGTGGAGGCGATCGATCACGCGCGCGCTGCGAACGTTCCGATCGTCGTGGCGGTCAACAAGATCGACCGTCCGGACGCCGACGTGAACAGGGTGCTTCAGCAGCTGTCGGAGCGGGGTCTGGTACCCGAGTCGTGGGGAGGCGACACGATCGTGTGCGAGGTGTCGGCTCTCGAAGACACTGGGATCGACGAGCTGCTCGAGCACATCGTGTTGGTCGCCGAGCTGGAGGAGCTGCGCGCGAGTCCCGAGGGGCGAGCGCGCGGAGCCATCTTGGAGGCCAACCTCGAGGTGGGTCGTGGTCCGGTCGCCTCCGTCGTGGTGACGAGCGGCACGTTGCGAATCGGCGACAGTGTCGTTGCAGGTGCCGCGTGGGGAAAGGTGAAGGCGCTCGTCGACGACACGGGCGAGCAGGTCAAAGAGGCGCCGCCCTCAGCCCCTGTACAGGTCCTGGGCTTCTCGGAGCCGCCGTCCGCCGGGGAGGAGTTCAGGGTGACAGCGGGCCAGACCACCGCTCGCACCATCGGTGAGGCTCGAGAGCGGCGTTACCGGGTGGCGGGTCACGCCGCGTCGCCGACCACGCCGGGGGCGAAGCTCGAGGACCTGTTCGAGCAGATCCAGCGCGGTGAGGAGACGACGCTCAACCTCATCGTGAAGGCCGATGTCCAGGGAACTCTTGAGGCCATAAGCGACAGCTTGCGCAAGCTCGAACGACCCGAGGTGAAGCTGAGCTTCGTCCACCGCGGAGTCGGTGGGATCACAGAGAACGACGTGCAGTTGGCAGTGGCCTCCAACGCGAGCATCATCGGGTTCAACGTCCGTCCCGACCGGCGTTCCCGGGAGCTTGCCGACGAGCGTGACGTGGAGATCCGCACCTACGAGATCATCTACAAGCTTCTCGAGGACATAGAAGCAGCGATGGTGGGCATGCTCGCGCCTGAGGTCACCGAGGTGGTCACCGGCGAGGCGGAGGTGCGCGCCGTGTTCCGCGTACCCCGAGTGGGTGCCGTTGCGGGATGTTACGTACGCGACGGGGTGATCACGCGGGGCTCGAAGGTACGGTTCTTGCGCGACGGTGTGGTGATCTGGAAGGGCTCGATCGTCTCTCTACGGCGCTTCAAGGATGACGTGCGCGAGGTCCAGAGCGGCTTCGAGTGCGGGATCGGGTTGTCGGACTTCCAGGACCTGAAGGAAGGCGACGTGATCGAGACATTCGAGGAGCGCGAGGTCCCTCGCACCTGAGGCCGTCGTGCACGCACGAGCCGTGAGGCGAAGAACGAACGAGCATGGCGCGCACGCACCGTATCCACGCACCGCGCGCCTCAACCAAGTGTTGCGTGAGGTGGTGGCGGACGCGCTGGAGCGGCTTACCGATGTCGACGAGCGTCTGCGCCTCGTGACCGTGACAGGGGTGGACATCGCTTCGGACCTGAGCCACGCTGAGGTGTACCTGAGCGCGTTGGACGAACAGACAGCCGAGGCTCTCGAGGAGCTGCGGCCCGAGCTGCAGCGAGGCATCGGCCGCCAGGTCCGAATGAAGAGGACACCGCGTCTGCACTTCGCCGAAGATCCTGCGGTGGCCCATGGCATGCGCGTGGACGAGATCCTGCGCCGGATGCACGAGGGTCACCCCCGCGACGAAGAAGACGGGCATGCCGACTCTGAGAGGGATCCGAAGAGCGAATGGCGCGGTGGCTGAGCGCAGAGGCCCCTGCCCGATCGCTCGCATGGGCCTGGTGGTGGTCGACAAAGACCCGGGATGGACCTCGCACGACGTGGTGGCGCGGTGCCGGAGCCTTCTCGGGCAACGGCGTGTCGGCCACGCGGGAGCCCTGGACCCTGACGCCACGGGTGTGCTGCTCGTGGGTGTCGGCCGTTTCACCCGCATGCTTCGCTTCCTCGCCATGTCGCCCAAGTCCTACGAGGGTGAGGTCGTCCTGGGCACCGCCACCTCTACCTTGGACGCCTCGGGCGAGGTGATCGGCACATGGGACATGTCGGGAGTCGTACCCGAGGAGGTGCGCGAGGCGGCGGCCTCGCTCAGAGGCGTGATCAAGCAGGTCCCACCGATGGTCTCGGCCCTGAAGGTGGGGGGTCGGCGCCTGCACGAGTTGGCGCGCGCGGGAGTGGAGGTCGACCGCCCCGCGCGGCAGGTGACGGTCGAACGTTTCGAGGTCGAGCCCGCCGACGAAGCCGGCGTCTATCGGATATCTGTCGACTGCTCGACAGGTACTTACATCCGGACGCTGGCGGCCGACCTAGGTGAGGCCCTCGGTGGCGGCGCCCATCTACGGAGGCTGCGTCGTACGCGTGTGGGGTCGTTCGGGCTCGCGGAGACGCATCGTGTGAATTCCGTGAGCGAAGCCTGTGTTCTTTCACCCGCCCAGGCGTTGCGCGACCTGGTCCAGGTGGAGGTCGACACAGAGACGTCGCTCCTCGTCCATCACGGCCACGCCCTCGACAGGGTGGCTCTGGGGGCGAGCGGCGACGGTCCTTGGGCACTGCTCGACAGCACCGGACAGGTCCTGGCGGTCTACGAGGGCACCGACACCGATCGCATCGTGGCGGCGTGTGTTCTCACCCCGGTCGGGTGAACGAGGACCCCAAGTAACCTCGGGCCGATGAAGGTAGTCCTGGGGCCTGAGCACTACGTGGCGAGCGCGGAGGGCTCGGCCGTCACGATCGGCGCCTACGACGGCGTCCACCTGGGCCATCGTTATCTCATCGGTGAGCTCCGACGCATGGCCGCACGCAAGGGACTGCGAACGGCGGTCGTTACCTTCGACCGCCATCCCGCAAGCGTCGTGCGTCCGGATTCGGCCCCGTCGCTGTTATGTGACCTCGACCAGAAACTCGAACTCCTCGCCTCCACCGGTGTCGACGAGACCGTGGTGGTCGCCTTCGACGAAGCGCGCGCGCACGAGACAGCCGAGGACTTCACGCTCGAGGTCCTCGTGGGTGCCCTCGGTGTACGACTCGTGGTGGTCGGCGAGGATTTCCACTTCGGGCACCGTCGCAAGGGCAATGTGGCGCTGTTGTCGGAACTGGGCGCGGTTCACGGGTTCGACGTCGTGGGGCTGCAGCTAGAGTCCAACGCCGAGGGGGAGGCCGTTTCCTCGACGCGCATTCGCCGTGCCCTGGCGGCTGGTGAGGTGCGCGAGGCCGCACGCCTGTTGGGACGTCACCACCAGGTACGCGGGGTCGTGGTCCACGGGGACGGTCGTGGCGGCACTCAGCTCGGCTTTCCGACCGCGAACATCGACGTTCCGACCGAGATGGCGCTCCCAGGCGTAGGCATCTACGCCTGCTTCTACGAGCGAGCTACCGGGTCGGTGCATCGTGCCGCCGTGTCCCTCGGCCACCGCCCGACGTTCCCACAGCAGAACCACCCGACGTTCCCACAGCAGAACCACCCGACGCTCGGTCAGGGGAACCTGCGGGGACAGGAGCCGACCCACGCCGAAGGCACCTCCGAGACGGCCGGTCCCTTCGGTGTCCCGGTGTTGGAAGCGTTCCTGCTCGACTTCGACGGGGACCTCTACGGCGAGGCCGCCGGGGTGTCGTTCGTGGAACGGCTGAGGGAAGAGCGTCGCTTCGAGAGCGTTTCCGACCTGGTGGTAGCCATGGACGACGATGTCGAGCGGACACGCGCCCTGTTGACGGAGACCGAGCCCGGCCCGCTCGGACACCTGCCCTGCTAGAGTGACTCGCCAGCCGGGCGCAGTCCCGGTGGATCCGGATGGAGCGCTATGAGCACATGGCCCGAGCGCTTCGTGGTATCTCCTAGAACCTCCGAGGTCGTTCGCACCAGACATGCCAGACAAGCCCGCGGTGATTGCCCAGTACCGCCTCCACGAAACCGACACCGGGTCGCCGGAGGTCCAGATCGCTCTTCTCACGGAGCGCATCTCTCACCTGACCGAGCACCTGAAGGCCCATCAGGGCGATCACCACACCCGGCGCGGGCTGATGAGACTGATCGGTCGACGCCGCCGGCTCCTCGACTATGTCCGGGACAACGACGTCGAGCGATACCGCTCCATCATCGGGAGGCTCGGAATCCGCCGGTAGGCGGCAGGTACCGGGCCCGCTCTGCGCGGGCGCGGGAGCTCGAGCGGAGAGAACCGGGAGGGGACCTACCCACCGGGGCTCGGATGGACCGCCCGGGACAGTTGAACTGGGCACTGGGCCAGCAGTCAGCTGCCAGTTGCCGATCACCTCGGCCGTGCGTGCACCCGAGCGGTGCGCGAAGGGCTTCGAGGGGCTTGCACTGCACGCGAGCCCCCGGCGGGGAGGTGGCCGCCAACTGGGAACTGACCTGGCAGGGTGCCCGCTCTATGAGTGAGGAGACCCACCATGGCTGACGCCATAGCGGTATCGGGCGCGATCAGCAGTACGGACCGCACCCTCAGCTTCGAGACGGGAAAGCTCGCCGGTCAAGCCGACGGCGCTGTGGTCGGTCGCATCGGCGACACCATGATCCTGGTGACAGCGACAGCGACACGCACAGTGCGCGAGGGCACCGACTTCTTCCCCCTCACCGTCGACGTCGAGGAACGTATGTACGCGGCGGGAAAGATCCCTGGTTCGTTCTTCCGACGCGAGGGCCGATCCACCGACCAGGCCATCCTGACCGACCGCCTCATCGACCGGCCGCTCAGGCCCTCGTTCCCGGCCGGGTTCCGCAACGACGTCCACATCGTCGGGACGGTGCTCGGGGCCGACCTCGTCAATCCGCACGACGTGCTCGCCATCAACAGCGCCTCGGCGGCCCTGATGGTGTCGGGGATCCCCTTCGACGGGCCCATCGGAGCGGTACGAGTGACGTGGTCGACCGAAGGCACCTGGATCCCGCATGCCACCTACCAAGAATGCAAGGCCTCGTGCTTCGAGCTCGTGGTCGCGGGTCGCGCACTCGGCGAGGACCCCGGGGCTGAGATCGCGATCATGATGGTAGAGGCAGGGGGCACCGAGGACTCGTGGAAGTTCTACGAGGCCGGTGCCCCGAAGGTCACCGAGGACGTCCTGAGCGATGGACTGGTCGCTGCGGCGACTTGGATCCGTGAGTCGATCGATCTCCAGCGTCAGCTCGTGGCCCGGGCCGGCAAGAAGCCGATGATCCCGTACGAGCTGTTCTGCGACTACGCAGACGACGTCTACGCAAGAGTGGAGGCCGTAGGCACCGAGGTCGTGGTGAAGGCCAATTCGATCAACCAGAAGGCCGAGCGCAATGCCGCGCTCGGCGAGGCCACTGAGTCGATCCTGTCGGAGTTGTCGCCGGAGTTCCCCGACCGCGAGCGTGAGATCAAGTCGGCCGTGCGCTCGCTCACGAAGAAGCTCGTGAGAAAGCGCATCGTGGAGGAGGGCGTTCGCATCGACGGCCGTGGAGTCACCGAGATCCGACCCCTGTCGGCCGAGGTCGGGCTCATACCTACCGCCCACGGCTCAGGGCTGTTCCAGCGTGGTGAGACCCAGGTTCTGAACATCACGACACTCGGCATGCCCCGGATGAGCCAGACCTTGGACACCATCGGCGTCGATGAGTCCAAGAGGTACATGCACCATTACAACTTCCCGCCGTTCTCCACCGGCGAGACGGGTTTCATGCGCGGACCGAAACGACGCGAGATCGGCCACGGATTGCTCGCGGAGCGGGCCTTGCTTCCGGTCATACCCGGCGAGGACGAGTTCCCCTACACGCTGCGCCTGGTATCAGAGGTGCTGTCTTCGAACGGTTCGACCTCTATGGCGTCGGTCTGCGGGTCGAGCTTGTCCTTGATGGACGCCGGCGTGCCGATCAAGGCGCCTGTCGCGGGCATCGCGATGGGCTTGGTCTACGACCAGGACTCGTACGTGACGCTCACGGACATCCTGGGTGCCGAGGACGCATTTGGTGACATGGACTTCAAGGTGGCCGGCACCCGCGATGCCGTGACAGCGCTCCAACTCGACACGAAGATCGACGGGCTGCCGGCGGACGTGCTGGCACGGGCGCTCGGCCAGGCTCGCGACGCGCGACTGAAGATCCTCGACGTGATGCAGGAGGCGATCGCCGAGCCGAGAGCCGAGGTATCGGAAAATGCGCCCAAGATCGTGTCGTTCGAGATCCCCATCGACCGGATCGGCGAGGTGATCGGTCCCAAGGGCAAGGTGATAAACGCTCTGCAGGCCGAGACCGGGACCGACATCGCCGTGGAGGACGACGGTCTGTTCGGGACCGTCACCATCGGAGCGAAAGACGGAGGAGCGGTGGCAGAGGCCCGGCGCCGCATATTCCTCATCGTCGAGCCTCCGGACGCGGACGTCGGTGCTACGTATCTCGGCAAGGTGGTGAACATCACCAAATTCGGTGCTTTCGTGAACATCCTTCCCGGTCGTGACGGACTGCTGCACATATCGAAGCTCAGGGGCAAGAACCGAGTTGAGCGCGTAGAGGACGTCCTGTCCCTCGGTCAGGAGCTCGAGGTCCGCGTGGACGACATCGACCCGCAAGGCAAGGTGTCGTTGTCGCTGGCCGCGGAGCCGCCTGCAGCGGTCGGGGCCGACGACGCGGCTTCGGAACCTTCCGACCGCCATGGCTCCCGCGAGAGCGGATCGGGCCCTGTGCGGGCTGCGTCCTTCGAGGCAACGTTCGAAGCGGAGCTGGCCGGAGAGCTCGGTGACCTCGGGCCGAGGCCGACCTCCGAGCACGGCCGTGGCGAGCGTGCCGAGCGCGATCGTCGAGAGCGCGGCGGACGACGAGGGCCGCGGCGGCGGTGAGGACGCGCCGAGACCACGCGGTTGCACCGATTCGTCTACGACAGTTCCGCCCGTGATCGACGTCGAGGCTCTCGACTGCGGCGCTCGCCTCGTAACCGAACGCATGGTCGACGCGCGTTCGGTGACGATCGGGGTGTGGGTCGGTACGGGATCGAGGGACGAGGAGGACGACAGGGCGGGAGCCTCTCACTTCATGGAACACCTGCTCTTCAAGGGCACGCCGAGTTGGGGGGCGGCCGAGATCGCCGAGGCGGTAGACGAGGTGGGAGGCGACATGAACGCCTTCACCACCAAGGAGTACACGGCCTTCTACATCCGACTGCTCTCCGAGCACCTGAATCTCGGTCTGGACGTGCTCGGCGCCATCATCACGGACCCGGCTTTGCGTCCCGAGGACATCGAAGCCGAGCGCCAGGTGATCCTGGACGAGATCCTGATGCACGCAGACGAGGCGGCCGACCTGGTAGCCGAGCAGTGCATCGGTGCTCTGTTCCCCGGCCATCCCCTCGGGCGTGAGGTGCTGGGCACGACGCGAAGCGTCAAGACGCTCGAGGCGTCGGAGATCCGGCGTTTCTTCGACGTGCACTACCGCACGAACAACCTCGTCATCGCCGCGGCGGGGGACGTCGACCACGGGCTCGTGGCTTCCGAGGTCGAGCGGCGTTTCGCCGCTCGTCTCGGAGGCCGCCCGCCGACGAGGAACGGTCCCGATTCGCCGTCGCTCGGGCTGGTGGTCACCCGCCGCCCCACCGAGCAGGTTCACCTGGTCCTCGCGATGCGCGCCGCCAGCCGACACTCCGAGGACCGCTGGCCGTTGGCGGTGCTGAACCATGTGCTCGGCGGTGGGATGTCCAGCCGCCTGTTCCAGGAGGTCCGTGAGCGCCGGGGCCTGGCGTACTCGATCTGGTCGGAGCGGACGCATTACGACGACACGGGCTCTTTGACGGTCAGCGTGGGCACGGCTCCGTCTCACGCGCGCGAGGTCCTGGAGGTCGTGAACGGCGAGCTGGACCGTCTAGCACACGCCGGCATCACCGAACGCGAGCTGTCCGTCGCCAAGAGTCACCTGAGGGCGGAGATGTTGCTGTCGCTCGAGGACTCCGGCGCGCGAATGAGCCGCATAGGCTCGAGCCTGCTCTTGCACGGACGGGTGCTCGAGGTGGACGAGCTGCTCGCAAAGATCGAGGGCGTCACCCTCGAAGCGGTGGCCGACCTGGCAGCGAGACTGGCAGACGAACCACGCACGCTGTCCGTGGTGGGTCCGTTCGACGCAGCGGACTTCGGCGGCTGACGGCCGAGAACAGGGCGTAGGGTTTGACGGTGGTGCGCGTCGGTGTGCTCGGTGCAGGCGGGAAGATGGGACGCGAGGTCTGCCGAGCCGTCTCGGACGACCCCGAGCTGGACCTGGTGGCCGCCGTCGACCCGCGCCTGGTGGGGATAGACCTGCGTCAGGTGACGGGGTCGGACGTGGCCGGGCTTCAGGTGGGAGGCAGCGTCGACGAGCTCGGCCGCGCCGGCGCAGAGGTGGCGGTCGACTTCACCGTTGCCGACGTGGCCATCGAGACGATGCGATGGTGCGCGGCGAACGCTGTACATGCTGTCGTGGGGACCACCGGCATCGCACGGTCGTCACTTTCGGAGATGGAGAGTCTTTTCGAGTCTTCCAAAGCCAATTGCGTGCTTGCTACCAACTTCGCCATTTCAGCGGTTCTGATGATGCGCTTCGCGGAGATGGCCGCGCCGTTCATGGACGGAGCGGAGATCATCGAGCTCCACCACGACGGCAAGCTCGACGCCCCCTCGGGCACCGCGCTGGCAAGCGCAGAGCGCCTCGAAGCGTCCCGACAACGCGCCGGCTGTGCCCCGTGGCCCGCCGACCGCACGACTTCCTCGGTGATCCCAGGAACCCGCGGGGGGGAGGGTCCTGGAGGGGTGCGGATCCACTCGGTGCGCCTGCCCGGGCTCGTGGCCCATCAGGAAGTGGTGCTGGGCAGCCTCGGCCAGAGCCTGACCCTCCGCCACGATGCCTACGACCGCACGTGCTTCGTGCCGGGCGTGCTGCTTGCAATCAAGTCGGTGACGGAACTGCCGGGTCTCACCATCGGACTGGACTCGCTGCTCGGCTTCTGAGCAAGCGGCCTCGGCAGCGAGGGTCCCACCGCCCGCTGTCCGAGGCGCCCGTCCGAGCACGCGTGCTCTAACCTGAGGGCGTGGCGATGGACGACGCAGGGCGCTTCGGCGCGGTGATGACGGCGATGGTGACACCGTTCGACGAAGCTGGGGCGTTGGACGCAGATGGTGCCGCGAAGCTGGGTCGTTGGCTGGCGTCGCACGGAAGTGACGCGCTCGTCGTGGGCGCCACCACGGGCGAGGGCCCGGTGCTGTCAGACGCGGAGCTGGCGGATCTGTGCCGGTCCGTGTGCGAGGCCGTGACTGTTCCGGTGCTTGCCGCGACGGGGACGAACGACACCCGTCATTCGGTCGCGCGGACCAGGACAGCCGATGGCGCAGGCGTCGACGGGGTCATGGTCGTCACGCCCTATTACAACCGGCCTTCCCAGGCAGGGCTTGCTGCGCACTTCGAGGTCGTCGCGGGTGCGACCGAATTGCCTGTGATCCTCTATGACATCCCCGTGCGCACAGGTCGCAAGATCGCCCGCGAGACGATCCTCCGTCTGGCGCGCGAGGTGCCGAACATCGTCGGGGTGAAGGATGCTGCCGGTGACGTCGCCTCCTCTGCACGCCTGGCGGTGGAGGCTCCTGCCGGCTTCGAGATCTACAGCGGCGACGACGCGCTCACCTTGGCGTTGTTGGCGGTAGGAGCGGTCGGCGTGGTGAGCGTGGCCTCGAACTGGGCCCCCGCGGAGATGGGTGAGATGATCAGCGCCTTCGCGAAGGGGGACCTGCGTGCGGCCAGGGTTGCAAACGCCAGGTTGATGGAGTCCTACGAGTTCGAGTCGTCCGAGAGCTGTCCGAACCCGCTGCCGGCCAAGGCCGCGTGCCGGGCGCTCGGGCTGCCGGTCGGACAGTGCCGCCTGCCGCTGGGCGTGGCGCCGCCCGGGCTCGACGAGCGAGCCGCTCGAGTGCTCGAGGGACTGAATGCTCCTTCGGGCGGGGCCGGCGAGCGGAGCGCCGGCGGGGCGCTTGCCTAAGCCTGTCCGCATCAGCTTCCTCGGTGGGCTCGGGGAGATCGGGCGGAACTGCGCGTTGATAGAGCTCGACGGGAAGCTCGTCGTTCTCGATTGCGGGGTGATGTTTCCCGATCCCGACATGCCCGGCATCGACCTCGTGCTGCCCGACCTCGCCTATCTCGCAAGTCGCGCAGCGGATGTGGAGGCCGTCGTGCTCACCCACGGCCATGAGGACCACGTGGGGGGCCTCGCCTATCTCCTTCGTGACTTGACGGCTCCGGTGTTCGGGTCCGACGTCACTTTGGGATTGGCTCGAGATCGCGTGGAGGAGGCGGGGCTCGGCGACCGGGCGACCTTCGTCGAGGTTCGAGACGGAGAACGCAGGCAGGTCGGGCCCTTCGACGTGGAGTTCATTCCCGTCACGCACTCCGTGCCCCATGGTTTCGCGACGGCGTTCCACACGCCACAGGGCGTCATCCTCCACTCGGGCGACTTCAAGATCGACCTGACGCCCGTGGACGGTCGTCTCACGGATCTGGCCCGGCTCGGGGCGCTGGCGAGCAATTCAGGCGTTCGCTTGCTCATGGCGGATTCCACCAACGCCGAAGAGCCCGGTTTCACAGCCTCGGAACGAACCGTAGGCGTGACGCTTCTGCGCCTGTTCGAGTCGTGGACAGGGCGGCGCGTGGTGGTGGCCTGTTTCGCGAGCCACATTCACCGTGTCCGGCAAGTCGTGGACGCGGCACTCGCCACGGGCAGGAAGGTGGCGACGTTGGGCCGTTCGATGGACAAGAACGTCGAGCTGGCTCGTCGGCTCGGCCTGCTCGACGTCAGCGACGATTGCTTCGTCGACGTGGAACAGGTCGAGCAGATGGACCCGGGCGGTGTCTGTGTGATCTCCACCGGCTCGCAGGGAGAACCACTTTCCGCGCTGTCGCTCATGGCGGCCGGCGAGAACAGATGGCTGCAGTTGCGCGCCGGGGACGTGGTGGTGATCAGCGCGCACCCGATCCCCGGCAACGAATGGGCCGTCGGGCGTGTGATCGATGCCCTTCACCGGCGAGGAGCGCAAGTGGTCCACACCGGCGTCGAGCCAGTCCACGTCTCGGGGCACGCCAGGCAAGGTGAGCTTCAGACCCTGTTGTCGCTCGTGCGCCCCGAGTGGTTCGTGCCGGTCCACGGCGAGTACCGCCACATGGTGAACCACGCAAGCCTGGCGCAAGCCACGGGAGTCGAGGCGGGCAAGGTCGTCATCTGCGAGGACGGAGATTCCCTCGTGCTCGACGACGATGGCATCAGTCGCTCCGAGCCGGTTCCCGCGGGCTTCGTCTACGTGGACGGAACGGTGGGTGACGTGAGCCACGGGGTCCTTCGTGACAGGCGGTTCCTGGCCGAGGAGGGGGTGGTGGTGGTAGTCGCCACGGTGGACCTCCATGCGCGCGAGGTGGTGAGCCCGCCCGAGATCGTCACCCGGGGATGGGTGCACGCACCTGAGGCCGAGGAGCTTCTGGACGAGGCCAGCGAAGTGGTCCGTGTCGCACTGGAGAAGGCGCTGGCTGACGGAGCGGGCGACCACGAAGCCTTGCGGCGCCACGCACGCAAGGCGCTGGGTCGGCTGGTGGGGGAGCGGACGAGGCGCCGACCGATGATCGTGCCCGTGGTGGTCACCGTCTAGAGGTCCGACGGCGCCGCACCGGATGCCGGCGCCGACGTCGCGCCAGATGCCCCCGGTACGTCGTTGTTGATGAGACTGCTGTTAGCGTTGTGGCCACTGTGGTGACCACAACGCGCCGTCAACTTCGCTCTCGCCGGCGGAGAGCTTCGGCAGGCGGCCGGTCCGGGCGGTCGCGCCGAGGAGTGCCGAGCTCGCGTCCAGGGAGAAGCTCTGCGCGCGACCGTTCGGTCGCGCGCAGGAGCGGCTCTCGGCCGAGCCTCTGGAGCGCCGTGAGGTCGGTTCTGGGAGCCCATGTCGAGGACCTCTGGGGGATCGCGCTCCTCACGGCAGCCGTCCTCGGGGCCATGGCGATCTACGCGGACGCGCTCGGCCCCGCTGGTCACGGCATCCGAACCGACTTGGGCTCGCTCCTCGGGTTCGGCAGGTTCGTTCTGCCCCCTGCCCTAACGGCGGCGGGGATCTTGCTCTTCACCGGAAGGTCGTGGCGAGAACGCTCTGAACACGAGCTTGCCCGCGTGGGGTTGGGGCTCGCGCTGACCCTTGTCGGCGTGGGCGGGTTGGCCGAGCTCGCTGGTGGCTCGCCGGCGCTCGGAGCGACGCCGTCGCGGCTGGCAGGCGCCGGAGGGTGGGTCGGTGCCGCCGTGGGCCGACCGCTCGAGGATGCGATCGGAGACTGGGGGACCGCTGTCGTCCTGGTGGCGGTGCTCGTCGTGGCGCTCGTGGTGTTCACAGGGGTGAGTGTGCGAGAGGGCGCACGTGCCGTGGCCGTGTCGAGCCGCACGGTGGCCCGGTTGTTTCGCAGCGACCGGAGACAGACCGAGTCGCCGGAGGAGTCGAACGAGGAGACGCCCACCGGCCGTGAGGCCGGCGCAGCCACCGGGACCGCTGAGACGGGCGCACGTGTCGTGGCCGAGGCGGCGGAGCAGGACGTGCGCGGCGCTTTGGGCCCAGCGGCGTTCGAAACCGAACCGGCTCCGACAGCTGCCGGGACGCCAGGGAGCGTCCTCGGGGCCTCACCTCGGACGGGCGAGCCCGACGAGAGAGAACCGGTCCGGGCTCTCACGTCGGGCGGGCCAGCTGTGGCGCCGGTGTCCGCTGCCCCCGGCGCCCGTCAACTCGAGCTCGACCTCGGTGTGCCGGCAGGGGAGTGGCGCCTTCCGCCCGCGAAGCTGCTGTCGCGTTCACGGCCCCAGCAGCTGGATCGTTCCGAGGTCGTCGCAGCAGGGACCGCCCTCGTGGCCGCGCTGGCCGTCCATGGCGTCGACACTCGTCTGGTTGGCTACACGGTGGGGCCCACGGTCACCCGCTTCGAGCTCGAGCTCGGATCCGGAGTGAAGGTCGCGCGCGTCACCAGCCTCGCCAAGGACATCGCGTACTCGATGGCCTCGCCCGACGTACGAATCCTCGCCCCGATACCCGGGAGATCTGCGATCGGGGTCGAAGTACCGAACCGCCGCCGTCAGCTCGTCACGCTCGGGGACGTCCTAAGCTCCGAAGAGGCGCGCCGTGCCAGGCATCCCCTCGAGGTGGCTCTCGGACGCGACGTCGCCGGCAGGCCGGTCATGACCAACCTCGCCGACATGCCGCACATACTCATCTCGGGAGCCACCGGCGCAGGCAAGTCGTCGTGCATCAACTCGTTGGTCACATCCGTTCTCATGCGTGCCACCCCCGAGGAGGTTCGCATGATATTGGTGGACCCCAAGCGTGTGGAGCTGGGCCAGTACAACGGCCTTCCCCACCTACTGACCCAGGTCGTGGTGGACCCGAAGAAGGCGGCCAACGCTCTGGCCTGGGCGGTCGCGGAGATGGAGCGGCGCTACGACATCCTCGCCGAGGCCGGCATGCGCGACATCACCGGATACAACGAAGCGATAGGCCGTGGCGAGCTGGGAGACGGAGGCGCTCTTGCAGATGCCGGCTCACTCGCCGACGCCAACGCCGACGCCGACGCCGACGCCGACGCCGGAGTACTCGTCGATGCCGGCCTCGATACCGACGCGCTTGCCGGCGGTGACTCGCTCACCGTTGCCGACGGCGACACCGGCGGGCACCCTCCGAGCGCGACGTTCGAGGACGGCTTCGCCTCGTCGGTGCCCGGGCCCGCGGTGTGGTCGGGCTCCGCCGAGGAGATCAGCACAGCAGAGGACGCAAGTAGCGGGGCCGCGGCACCGAGAGTGTCGATGGAGCCCGCGCGCCGTCATCGCCACCTGCCCTACGTGCTGGTCGTGGTCGACGAGCTCAACGACCTCATGATGGTGGCGGCGCGCGACGTCGAGGAGTCGGTGTGCCGTATCGCGCAGATGGCCAGAGCGGTCGGCATACACCTCGTGCTCGCCACTCAGCGTCCGTCGGTGGACGTGATCACAGGGCTCATCAAGGCGAACATCCCCTCGCGCCTGGCCTTCTCGGTGTCATCGCTTGCCGACAGCCGGGTCATCTTGGACCAACCGGGAGCGGAGCGTCTCATCGGCAAGGGAGACATGCTGCTCCTGGGCGCGTCTTCGTCGGTACCGAGACGGATCCAAGGCCCGTGGGTGACCCAGGCCGAGGTGCGAGCGGTCGTGGCTCACTGGCGTCGTCAGCGCCAGCCCGACTACATCGAGGGTGTCGCAGCCTCCTCCGAGGCAAGCCTCGGAGGAGGCAAAGTGATCGACGACGAAGACGAGGAACTTCTGGCGGCGGCCATGGAGCTGGTGGTCCGGTCTCAGCTAGGGTCCACGTCCATGCTTCAGAGGAAGCTCCGCGTGGGGTTCTCTCGTGCGGGTCGCCTGATGGACCTCCTAGAAAGACGAGGGATCGTGGGACCGTCGGAGGGTTCGAAGGCCCGTGCGGTGCTCATGACCCCAGAGGAGCTCGAGCAGACCTCCAGGCGGTAGCCGTCCATGGCGCGCCGCGTGGCCGGCGCCGCATCGCTTCGCGCGCCCCGACGTTCCCCGACGACACAACTCTCCGGGCCGTGGCTGCGCCCGCAGGGCAGGCGTCCTGCGTCGCCCTCCACGCCCAGGGCGCGACATGCAAAGCGCGCGAGATGGTCCCGCTCGGCTCTCGTGGCGCTGTTGGTCGTTGTGGTGCTTGTGCTCGTCGGCACCCTTCAGCTTGCCCGTCCTCTTCCTGTGCCCCTCGCGCGCACGGTCCTGGCGCGATCGTCGACGATTCCGGGCGTGATCTCCCCGATCCCATGGCCCGTTCAGGGCCAGGGAGCGGTCGCCGTTCCCGCCTTGGGGATGGTTCTCGCCTCCGGCGCCGAGCAGCCGGTGCCCGTTGCAAGCCTTACCAAGATCATGACCGCCTACATCGTGTTGCGCGACCACCCGCTGGCACCCGGCGCCCAGGGACCGGCAGTTGTGATCAACGCTTCTGATCAGACGGAAACCTATGAGGAGGTCGATGCCAACGACTCGTCCATACCGGTCCAGGTGGGCGAGGTGCTGAGCGAGCGCCAGCTCCTCGACGGTCTTCTGGTCCACTCGGCGAACAACTTCGGTGACGTGCTGGCGCGCTGGGACGCGGGAAGCGTCGGGGTGTTCGTCGCGAAGATGAATGCTGCTGCCGCGTCGCTCGGCATGAGCGAGACGCACTACGCCGACTCGGGTGGGATCGACCCGCGTTCGGTGAGCACCGCCTTGGACGAGCTGCGCGTCGCGACCGCGGCGATGTCCATCCCGACGTTCGCCGCGGTGGTGGCGCAGCCGAAGATCACCTTGCCCGTCGCGGGGACCTTGATGAACTACGTCGGCCAGGTGGGCTCCGACGGCGTAGTCGGTGTGAAGTCCGGGTTCACCCAGGCCGCCATGGGGTGCCTGGTCCTCGCCGCCCAGCGCAGGATCGGAGGCCACAGGGTCGAGGTCATGGCGGCGGTGACCGGCCAGCCCGGCTTGCATCCGCTGGATGCCGCCGCACGAGCCACGCTGCCGCTGATCGGCGCCACGGTGGTTTCGCTCAGGTCTGTGCCTGTGACGCCCCGCAGCAGGCGCGTAGCCACGGTAACCACACCATGGAGCTCCACGGTCGTCGCAGGAACGACGACGAGCACGCCGAGCATGGTCGTGTGGCCAGGCGACACGGTGCGCCGCTCGATGAGATGGGCCCAGCTCAGAGGTGGTGCCCCGGCGGGAACCAGGCTGGGGACGATGGAGGTCACAGTAGGTTCGGAGCGCCTCGAGGTGCCCGTCCGAAGCGAGAGCCCGATCCCCGGCCCGTCTCTGCTCTGGCGCCTCTGGCGCTTCTGAGCCCGGCTCTGTCCTGCGACCGCTCCTCCCGAGCTCCTCGACCCGCAGAGGATCGGCGCACCTGGTGGCTGGCGCCACTCGGGCCGAACGCTCGACGTGAAGCTACCCTGGCGATGTGCGAGCACGCGCCCCCGCATCGACCGCGAACCTGGGTCCAGGCTTCGACACGCTGGCCTTGGCGCTCCAGCTCTACGTCGAGGTGGATGTGGAGCCGGCGTCGAAATTGATCGTGCGGGCCGAGGGGGAGGGAGCCGAGCTCGAGGAGGAGGCGGGACATCTCGCCGCCAGCGTGGCGATCGACGTCGCAGGGCACGACAGGCTGGCCATCACGATCCGCTCCGAGATCCCGGTGGCTCGGGGCCTCGGGTCGAGCGCCGCTCTTGCGGCCGCGGCCGCCGCGGCCGCCGGCTCGAAGGATCCCCTGGGCGTCGCAGCGCGTGTCGACGGGCATCCCGATAACGCCGCTGCCTCCGTCGTGGGAGGCCTCGTTGCCGCGGCGCTGGTGAGGGGCGCTGTCCGCGCCGTGCGGATGCCCCTCGACAGTGGCTTGGTGTTCGTGGCGCTCGTGCCCGATCGCGCGCTCGTCACGGCAAAGGCGCGCCAGGCCCTCCCGCGCGAGGTCGGGCGCGTCGACGCGACGTTCAACCTCGGCCGCATGGCCCTGCTGCTCGCCGGTCTCGCCGATCGCTCGCTGCTCATCCGCGAGGCGACCGAGGATCGGCTGCACCAGGATTACCGAATCCCGCTGTTCCCCGAGGCCCCGCAGCTTCTGAGCCAGCTCCTCCAGGCGGGGGCCCTCGCCACGTGCTGGTCGGGCGCGGGGCCCAGTGTGATCGGAATCTGTGAGGCCTCCGACGGTGAGAAGGTTCGAAGCGCGGCCGAGGCCGTAATGGAAAACGTCGGGATCCAAGGACGTGCCCTTCTGCTTCGCGCGGATCTCGACGGGCTCATCGTGCACGGCAAGTGAAGATCCTCCGGCGTAGGGGTATCGCTGCCCCCTTACACTGACGCCATGCCCCGCACGTTCCACATCCGCACCTTCGGATGTCAGATGAACGAGCACGACTCAGAGCGGATCGCCGCGCTCTTGACGGCTGACGGGCTCGAGCCCGTCGACGACGTGTCCCAGGCAGATGTCGTCGTGCTCAATACGTGCTGCGTACGGCAGAATGCGGATGACCGCCTCTACGGACATCTCGGAGCGTTGAAAGCGCTCGCTGAGGAGCGACCGGGGATGCAGATAGCGGTCGGAGGCTGCCTGGCGCAGAAGGACCGGGAGATCGTTCGCGAGCGTGCGAGCCACGTGGACGTCGTGTTCGGGACCCACAACCTGGCTCGTGCGCCTGCGCTGCTCAGAGAAGCGGCCAAGAGCGGTCCGGTCGTCGAGGTGGTAGACGCTCCCATACCGCGCGGCGACCCTGCCGAGGTGCGTGGTCTCGAGGCGGTTCGCGAGTCCTCGTGCTCGGCCTGGGTGACGATCCAGACCGGTTGTGACAATTCGTGCGCGTTCTGCATAGTCCCGCAGGTACGAGGACGCGAGGTGAGCCGTCCCTTCGACGAACTGGTTGCCGAGGTCGAGGCCCTGGCCTCGCGAGGAGTGAGCGAGATCACGCTTCTGGGCCAGAACGTCAACTCTTACGGACGTGATGTCACACGTCGCCGTCCCCTCTTCGCCGAGCTGCTCCGCGCGCTGGGCGCCGTAGCGGGGATCAAGCGGGTGCGCTTTACGAGTCCGCACCCGAAGGACCTGCGTCCCGAGACGATCGCGGCCATGGCCGAGACAGAGGCGGTTTGCGAGCATCTGCACCTGCCGTTGCAGTCCGGCAGCGACCGGACGCTCGTCGCGATGCGCCGCGGCTACACCGCCGAGCGATATCTGTCTCGTCTGGGAGCGGCGCGTGCTGCCGTCGACGACCTCGCCGTCACGACCGACCTGATCGTCGGTTTCCCCGGCGAGACCGACGACGACTTCGAGCGCACGCTCGAGGTGGTGGCGGAGGCGGAGTACGACAGCGCCTACACGTTCGTGTTCTCGCCACGCCCTGGCACACGCGCGGCATCGATGAAGGAGTTGTTCGTCCCCGGCGACGTCGTCGCCGAACGCTTCGAACGTCTTCGGGTCGTGGTGGAGCGCTCGGCTCTCGCCCACCACGCTGCACGAGTCGGCAAGATAGAGGAGGTACTCGTGGAGGGGCCGAGCAAGCGTGACGCCTCCATGCTGAGCGCTCGTACCCGCCAGAACAAGCTGGTGCACTTCTCGCCGCACGTGGCCGTAGCGCGTGTCTCGGGTCCTGCCTCGGCCGGCTCGTACGCGACGGTGAGGATCACCGACGCGGCACCGCACCACTTGCGCGGCGAGCTGCTGGGCGCGATAGAGCCACGGTCGTTCTCGAAAGGCCCACGGCGGTACCGCAGGCTCTTGGCGGTCTCCGCCGGATAGCGCGTGGAAGGACACGTTGAGCCGGGGCGGTGGCACGTGGCTCTGGTGGGTCCCACGGCATCGGGGAAGTCCGAGCTCGCCCTGGCACTCGCGAGCCGACGAGCGGAGGCCGAGCTGGTGTATGTCGACTCCATGAGCGTCTACCGCCACATGGACGTCGGGACCGCCAAACCTCCGCCCGAGCAGCGCGCCCGAGTGCCTCACCATCTTCTGGACCTCGCAGAGCCCGACGAGGAGTTCACGGTGCGCCAGTTCCAAGAGGCGGCGGGCAAGGCGCTCGGACGGATAGAAGAGCGCGGACACCGGGCGTTGCTGGTGGCGGGCACGGGCCTGTACCTGCGTGCGGTGGTGGACGACCTCGAACTTCCCGGTCGGTGGCCCGAGGTGGCACGCGCCCTCGAAAGTGAAGCCGATCTCCCCGGGGGGCTCGAGCGGCTCTATTCACGCCTCTGTTGCCTCGACCCTCAGGCCGCGACGCGGATCGAACCGGCGAACAGGCGTCGAATCGTGCGGGCTCTCGAGGTCACGATCGGCTCGGGTCGCCGCTTCTCGTCGTTCGGGCCCGGACTTGGTTCCTACCCGCCGACTCGGTTCGTGCTCGTGGGCTTGACGTTCGATCCCGGGCTGCACGGCGTGCGTATCGAGAAGCGCTTCGAGTCGATGCTCGGTGCGGGGCTGCTGGACGAGGTGCGCGCGTTGGCGGCGCGTCCGGGTGGGATCTCGCGCACTGCCCGCCAGGCTCTCGGTTACCGCGAGTTGCTCGCTCACCTCGAAGACGGCGTCCCGCTCGAGGAGGCCGTCTCGGAGGCGATCGCGCGCACGAAGGCGTTCGCGCGCCACCAATGGGCCTGGTTCCGGCGCGATCCACGCATCTGTTGGCTGGACCCCTCTCGCGACCCGCTCCCACAGCTGCTGGAGCTGTGGGACACGGCGTAGGGGGGAGCGGTGGGAGACTGAGGGCGATGTCCGAGGTCGGCGAGCTTCGCCTCTCGAAGCACCACGGGGCCGGGAACGACTTCCTCGTCTTCATGGACCTTGCGAACCGCCGCCCGTTCTCGGCAACCGAGGTACGTGCGCTGTGCGACCGCCACTTCGGAGTCGGCGCGGACGGGATCATGCGTGTCCTGGCCGGAGGCAGCGGTGCCTCTGTGTCCATGGAGCTGCGAAACGCCGACGGGAGCTTCGCGGAGATGAGCGGCAACGGCATCCGATGCCTCGTTCAGGCTGCGATCGAAGCAGGTGCAGTGGCAGAGGGGCTAGTGGGGGTGATGACCGACGCCGGCCTGTGCGAGGTCGACTTCGAAACCGTCGAGCCCGGGTTCGGTCGTGCTTCGGTGGACATGGGCCCTGTGGCACTCGGCCCCGAGCTCGCAGTCGCAGTGGAGGAGCTCGCCGGAGTGGAACGGGCGCGCTCGGTGGACATGGGCAACCCTCACATCGTGCTCATGTGCTCTCGCGTCGGCGACGAGGTGGTGAGGATCGCAGGAGAGCGCCTCGCGCGGTCGGTTCCCGGGGGGACGAACGTCGAGTTCGCCTGGATCGATGTTGGGACCGAGGCGCTCAACCTGCGGGTGTTCGAACGGGGGGTGGGTGAGACGCTCGCCTGTGGCACGGGCGCGTGCGCAGCCGTCGCCGCCGCGCGTTCTTGGGAGTTGGTGGGGGACCGTGTCGAGGTCCTCCTCCCCGGTGGAAAGCTGGACGTCGAGATCGGCACGGCTTCGGTGATCCTGCGGGGACCCACCCGCAAGGTGGCCGACGTAGCAATTCGCGAGTCGGGTCTCGCAAGACTGGTCGACGAGCTCGTTGCGAGGCAGACCTCGAGGAACTCCACAGGTATGCCGAGCGAGGCGGTGGGGCGTCGGTGACGCTGATCGAACGAACCTTCCGCGAGCGGATTGTGCTCGTGGGGGTGGTGTTCGCGTGGAGTTCGCTGCCGGTGGTGGAGGCCGATCTCGACGAGCTCGCGGAACTTGTGAGCACAGCGGGTGCCGACGTCGTCGCGCGCGTGACGCAACGACGTGACCAGCCCGATCCGGCGACTTACTTGGGTAGGGGAAAGGCGCAAGAGCTGAGAGAGCTCTCGGAGGCGAACGACGCCGACACCGTGGTGTTCGACGACGAACTCTCGCCGGCTCAGCAGCGGAACCTCGAGCAGATCCTGGGGCGCACCGCCATCGACCGCACGGCCGTGATACTCGACATCTTCGCCCAGAACGCGCGCACCCAAGAAGGAAAGACCCAGGTGGAGCTGGCGTTGCTTCGCTACCGGCTTCCGCGATTGCGAGGCAGAGGGCGCTCGCTCTCCCAGCAGGCAGGTGGCATCGGGACGAGGGGACCAGGAGAAACTCAGCTGGAGGTGGACAGGCGGCGCCTGTTGCACCGGGTCGGCCGCTTGGAGACGGATCTGCGCAGGTTGGAGGCCACCCGTCGAAACCAGCGCCGGGCGCGACAGCGTTCTCGCCAGCACTCGGTCTCGTTGGTCGGATACACCAACGCGGGGAAGTCCACGTTGCTCAACCGTCTTACCGGTGCGGGCGTCATGGTCGAGAACCACCTGTTCTCGACGCTGGACCCGCGCACCAGGCGCCTGGCGCTACCCGGGGGGGAGACCGTGCTCGTCTCCGACACGGTCGGCTTCGTCCGAAAGCTGCCCCACCAGCTGGTCGAGGCTTTCCGGTCGACGCTCGAGGAGGTGCGCGAGGCGGATCTCCTGCTGCACGTGGTGGACGGGTCGGCTCCCGAGCCCGAGGCCCAGATGGAGGCGGTGCGCTTGGTGCTCGAGGAGATAGGGGCGACAGAGGTGCCCGAGCTGCTCGCCGTGAACAAAGTCGACCGCTCTTGCTCACCACGCAGGTTCGCCGAGCGCCATCCGGGAGCGGTGGTGGTGTCGGCTCTCACCGGTGAGGGTCTGGAGGACCTCCTGCGGGCGATCGGCGACCGTCTGCGTGCAGCCGACCGTCTGGTAGAGCTCGTGGTGCCCTTCGACCGTGGCGACGTGCTGGCGGCGGTCCATCGCGAGGGCGAGGTGGTGGGCGAGTCCCACGGGGAGGCCGCGACCGTCGTACGCGTCGTCCTAGACGAGGCGGGGCGGGCGCGCTTCGGTGAGTTCGCGGCGTCGTGACGGGGGGTGCGTGTGCGGCTAGGTGCGAGATGCTAGGCGTGGTCATGCACGCGCGTGCCCCGGCCTGAGGCCGTGAGAGCGGGACGGGGCTTCGAGCCGCCCGAGTACCCCTACGCGCGCCTCGGTCGGCTTGCCGATGTCGCCGGCCGTCACGAAGGCGGAATGGTCGACCTCTCGGTCGGCACGCCGTGCGACCCGCCTCCCTCGACGGTGGTGGTGGCGCTCGGGAGCTCGGGCTCCGAACGCGGCTATCCGTCATCGGTCGGGAGCGAGGCCATGCGACGAGAGGCGGCGCGGTGGATGGGACGTCGCTTCGAGGTGAACGTCGACGCCACGAACGTCGCTGCCTGCGTAGGCACGAAGGAGTTCGTGGCCAGCGCGGCGTGGTTCTTGCGCCTGCGCGATCCGACGCGTGACACGGTGATCGCTCCCGCTGTCGCCTACCCGACATACGCCATGGGCGCGCAGCTCGCAGGTTGCAATGTGGTGGAGGTGGACGAGTCGCCCGACGGGGGTGTCGATCTTCGATCGGTGCCCCACGAGCTCTCGAGGCGCGCGGTCATGGTCTGGCTGAACAGCCCTTCGAACCCGACGGGAAATCTGACGGATCTCGAGGCGGCTGCCAGCTGGGGCAGGGCCCGGGGCGTGCCCGTCTTCTCCGACGAGTGCTACGCGGAGTTCACCTGGGACCGCCCACGAGCGTCCACGGTCCTGCAGGCTGGTTCCGACGGCGTGGTGGCGGTGCACTCGTTGTCGAAGAGGTCGAACATGGCCGGGACGCGAGTGGGGTTCTACGCCGGCGACCCGGAGATCGTCGGCTATCTCAGCGCGCTTCGCCAGCACGCCGGGCTCATGGTTCCCGGTCCCGTGCAAGCAGCGGCCGTCGTCGCGCTGGAAGATGACGAGCACGTCGTGGCCCAACGCCGGCGCTACCGGCGTCGTCTCGAGCGACTGTGCTCGCTTTTGTGTGAAGGGGGGCTCGACGCCCGCCTTCCGGCGGGGGGCTTCTACCTGTGGGTTCCCGTGCCGGGCTGGGCGACGGCCGCCGACGACCGTGACAAGCGGTCGGGCGCGTGGGTGCTCGCCCAAGCGCTGGCCGAGGCAGCCGGTGTGCTCGTGAGCCCGGGCGACCTCTACGGGGAGGCTGGTTCGGGGTTCGTGCGGGTGGCGGCCGTACAGCCCGACGACCGCATCGAGTTGGTGGGCGAACGCCTGTCGCGCTCGTCGCATCCCCATCTCGGCGGCCAGGCGAGGATGCGTTCGAAGGCGGGCGCGAAGGTGGGTTGTTCCGCCCGTTCCGACGCCGAGTCAGCCCGAAAGGCATCGCCTCGTCACCCGAGCGACAGCTTGTAGCCTCGGGTGATGTCCGACCTGGCGTCGCAGATAGAGGAGCTGTGGGCTCGTGCCGACGAGCTGACGCCGGCGAACACCGACGCACTGGTACCGGTGACAAAGGCCATCGAGCTCCTCGATGCAGGCGAGGCCCGTGTGGCGGAGATGGACCGATGCAGCGGGGAAGTGGTCGTCCACGTCTGGCTGAAGCAGGCCATCTTGTTGCTGTTCCGGCTGCGGGCGATCGCGACCACCGAGCTCGGTCCGTTCGAGTACGCGGACAGACTGCCACTCAAGTCCGGATACGAGGCCGCGGGAGTGAGGGTCGTGCCCGGTGCGTCCGCGCGTTGGGGATCGTTCCTCGACCGAGGGGTCATCCTCATGCCCAGCTACGTGAACATCGGGGCACGCGTGGGTGCCGGGACGATGGTCGACACATGGGCGACGGTCGGCTCGTGCGCGCAGATAGGCGCCCGTGTGCACCTGTCGGGCGGCGTAGGCATCGGTGGCGTGCTGGAGCCTCCGAACGCGAGGCCGGTCATGGTGGGAGACGACGCACTGATCGGCAGTCGTTCGATGGTGACCCAGGGCGCTTGCGTCGGGGAGGGAGCGGTGCTGGGCGAGGGGGTCATCTTGAACCCGGGCATTCCGGTGATCGACGCCGAGACCGGTGAGGAGATAGCACGGGGCGTCGTTCCACCGTGGTGCGTCGCCGTGAGCGCCGCGCGCCGTCGAGAGTTCGCGGGAGGCGAGTTCTTCCTGCCCTGCGTCTTGGTGATCAGGCGCCTCGAACCTGGACAGCGTCACAGAGAGCTCGAGGCGGTGTTGCGTGACCACGGCGTCGCCACCTGATACCTCGTGGTGACACGGTGAGTGATCTGCTGGCTTTGGCTTTCGAGCTCGTGGGTATCACATCGGTCAGCCGCGCCGAGGCGGCGCTCGCAACACGCGTCGAACAGCAGCTGCGGCGTTGCCCGGATGTGACGGTGGAGCGGATAGGCGACAACGTGGTCGCCCGCTCCTTGTTCGGTCGGCAGCGCCGAGTGATCCTGGCCGGCCACCTTGACACGGTCCCGCCCTTCGACGACAGCGCTCCCCGGATGGAGAGGAGCACCCTATGGGGCCTCGGCGCGGTGGACATGAAAGGTGGTCTCGCAGTGATGCTCGATCTTTCAGCCGAGCTCGAGCACATTCCCGTGGACGTGACGTTCGTCTTCTACGCCTGTGAGGAGATCGAGCGCAGCGCGAGCGGGCTGGGCAGTTTGGCCCGCGAACGCCCGGACCTGTTGGAGGCCGAGGCCGCTGTCCTCGTCGAGCCCACCGCGTGTGTGGTCGAGGCAGGTTGCCAGGGCACGATGCGTGCATTGGCCACGGTCGTGGGTCGGCGTGCTCACAGCGCGAGGCCTCAGATGGGCGTCAACGCGGTGCACCGCCTGGAGCCGTTGCTGCGGGTCCTCGCAGAGTACGAACCGAGGGAGCTCGTCCTCGACGGGTGCAGGTACACAGAGCAATTGCAGGGTGTGGGGGTCGCCGGCGGGGTTGCGGGCAACCTGGTGCCGGACCGCGCGAGCGTGACCGTGAACTTCCGCTTCGCGCCTGATCGCGACGTCCTTGCGGCTGAGGCCGCGCTACGTGGGTTGCTGGCTTGCGGGCTCGACGAGGCGCGCGGCGACAGCGTGGAGATCGTCGACGCGGCACCCGGTGCGCCGCCGGCGCTCGACGACGTGCTTCTTGCCGGGTTGGTGAGCGCTACCGGGCGAGCGCCACGGGCGAAGGTCGGATGGACCGACGTGGCTACGTTCTTCGGACTCGGCGTGCCGGCAGCGAATTTCGGCCCCGGTGACCCGTCGCTGGCCCACGCTCCCGACGAGCACGTGGCGGCTGCCGAGCTGACACGGGCGCGTGACGTGTTGCAGCGTTTCTTGTCAAGTGATGGGATGACAGAGCACTTGCCTCGCTCTTGCTGAGGAGCCGGGTTAACGGTGTCCGGCTGCAGCCGTCTCGAGGAGGCTGGCCGTGGGGATGCGCACGCCGGCGAATAAGAAGGTGG
>Ga0181524_10000529_pt1 | contig 45934 bp, 46 predicted proteins | sample PEATcosm2014_Bin_34_FD_119761 | JGI IMG/M metagenome (GOLD analysis project Ga0181524, IMG submission 119761) | Peatland microbial communities from MTU Mesocosm Facility, Houghton, MI, USA - PEATcosm2014_Bin05_60_metaG | ecosystem: Environmental > Terrestrial > Soil > Wetlands > Peat | place... | reverse complement strand
GTGTCGGAGACGATGCGCTTCTCGACGGTATCGACCAGGAACATGCGGCCGGGCTGCAATTGGCCCTTCATGCGAATATCCCTGGCCGGCACGTCGAGCACGCCGGCCTCGGAGGCCAGCACCACCAGATCATCCTTTGTGACGATGTAGCGGCCGGGGCGCAACCCGTTTCGGTCCAGAGTGGCTCCCACTACGCGGCCGTCAGTGAAGGCGATGGCCGCCGGGCCGTCCCAGGGCTCCATCAGCGAGGCGTGGTACTCGTAGAAGGCGCGCTTGTCCTCGTCCATGTCGGGGTTGCCCGCCCATGCCTCGGGAATCAGCATGGCCATCACGTGGGGCAGCGAGCGGCCCGACTGATAAAGAAACTCGACGGCGTTGTCCATTGAGCCGGAATCGCTTCCGCCGGGGACGATGACCGGAAAGAGATCCTTGATCTTGCCTCCGTAGAGGGGGCTTTCCAGAATCGACTGGCGCGCGTTCATCCAACTGACGTTGCCGCGAATAGTGTTGATTTCGCCGTTGTGCGCTATATAGTGGTAGGGATGCGCCAGCTTCCAGCTGGGAAATGTGTTGGTGGAAAAGCGTTGATGCACCACGCAAAGCGCGCTGGTGACCAGGGAACTGGCCAGCTCGAAGTAGAACTTTTCAATCTGCGGCGCCAGCATCAGGCCCTTGTAGACGATGGTGCGGCAGGAAAGCGAGGGAATGTAAAAAAACTCCTTGCCCTCGATCTCCGAAGCGGCCATCTCATTTTCAATCCGGCGGCGAACCCGGTAGAGCAGGCGTTCGAAGGCCGCTTCGTCCAGGCCCGCGGGCCGGCCCAGGAACAACTGCTCAATATAAGGTTGCGAGGCGCGCGCCTCGCGGCCGATGGCATCGCCGTTTACCGGCGTATCGCGCCATCCGATGACCTTCAGCCCCTCTTCCTGCGCAATGCGCTCGAAGACGCCCTCGGCCTGCAGGCGGCAGTGCTTGTCAACCGGCAGAAAACACATGGCGACGCCGTACGCGCCTGCTTCGGGCAACTGCATCCCCAGTTCCCCGCATTCGCGCGCAAAAAACGTGTGCGGAATCTGGATCAGAATGCCCGCTCCGTCGCCCGTATCCGGATCGCAGCCCGCCGCGCCGCGATGGGTGAGGTTGATGAGCACCTCGAGGCCCTTGCGGATAATGCCGTGGCTCTTTTCTCCACGAATGCTGGCGACAAACCCCATTCCGCAGGCATCGTGCTCGTTGCGTGGATGGTAGAGCCCCTGCGGATGCGGTGTATGAAGTCGAGGATGTGTAGTATGCATGGCAGCCTTCTCGATGAAAATTCCCGTGCAAAGTGCCGTATCCGGACCGAAATACACAAATACCCCGCGATCCCGTTCAAGGAAATCGCCCTGTCGATCCTGAAAAGGCCTAATGAAATGGAACAGGCCTGAACGCGTCTGGGGTGGTGCCGGAGTCTTTAATATAGCGAATTTTTTGCTTTCTGGCACAATTTTCTTGCGCGGAGCGCCGGGGAGGCGGCATGCAGCGTGACGGCCACCACCACGCCGGTGTCCAGATCGACGGTCTGGCCGGCCTTGACCTATGCCTCCAGCCCGGCCACGGAAACGACTGCCGGAAGACAGGTGAGAAAGGCCAGAATCCCCTTTAACCGGGCGTTCAAGAGCGGCGCAACGAGGATCTGCAGCGCGGCATCCAGCAGAAGGGAGCACGGCGCAATCAGAATAAGAGTCTCTGCGTTCATGGTTAGGATGCCAGTTGCAGGCAGGTCAGGGGCTGTGACCGGATTCACCTTTAGGGCTGAAGTATCATAATGCGGTACACCTATATGACCGGGATTACCATTAAGAGTAACGAAAGCTTCCTCATGCACGGTTGCATTTGGCTGGGGTATAACTGACACTAAAGGTTATGACTTTTCCGGGTCGGCTCTTTGTCGGCATCTCGATTTGCGCCTTGTTTCTTTCCCCGTTGTATTCCTACGGACAAGGCTTGAGGCAATCAAATGACTTGAAATACTTCCTCTTCAATTACCGGGTCACCCCCTCGAAGGATTTACTCGCCCTGCTGGAGCGTCAGGCTCGGTGGGACGATGGGGGGGCAGGGGATCTGTATCTGACGGGAGCGCGTTTCAATCTGTCGGGATTGCGCTTGCGCTTCGAGAAGATCGACGAGCCGGGGACGCCGGGAGGCCGTGTTGCGGAGCGTTATCGCGTGTTTGCTGAAGGAGCTCCTGAAAACAAGGTCTATTCTGTTGGCTCTTGGTCGTTAGGAAATAAGCTGGCGTACGATTCCCGGGATATCTATGTGAATGGACAAGGTTTGTTGTTGCTTCACCCGCCGAAGCCGGAGCAGGAGTTGAGCTTAAATGCCGGGGACGATGAGTTCTACATCCAGCCTGTGGCCGATAGCGCGGAGCCGATGCGCTATCTTCTCTACACGAAGTATGGGCCGCTAATGATTCCCGGCACACTCGTTCCCCATCCTGTGTTATCGGAAGATCATGGGTGCAGGATGGAAGTGAGAATCGCACAGCCGAATGCAATGGCAGTCCTGATTGTAATCGATCGATTTCCAGCTAAGGCCAAGATTCCATTGGTGTTAGAGTCGGAAGACGTGTCAGACAACGAAGTACTGACTACGGACAAGGATGGCCACGCCGTGATAGCCGTTTTTCCGTATCTTTCCGACAAGACTCAGGGAATTTTCAAGGCGAATGCGGAAGGTCCCAAATGCCTCACCAACGTCATTCTGCCGTGGGGCGCGAGGCCACCTACAGCTCCGAAGACCCGGTGACTTCAAAGGCAGCAATCCACGCCAAAAATGCGCAAGAAAACCTCAACGTCGAGGCAGAGGGTTTTTTGCGAAAAATTGGGTTATTTGGGGTGCGGGGACTTGTCGTCCAGGCAGACGCCTTCGGCCCGGCTCAGGACAGGGTCAGGGGTCTGGGTGTCTGGGTGTCTGGGTGTCTGGGGGTCTGGGGGTCTGGGGGTCAGCGGGTCAGCAGGACTTCCCAAGTTAAAATCCCCGTTGCCGGAAGGGCGGCGGATTGCCGGAGTTGAAAGTTGGCCTACCGCATCCGGCCTCCCATACTTGCGTTTATAGTTGGTCTAGGAGTGGGCTACCCGTCTACAATCGGGTCGCGGGCGGCTTGCAGGGATCAAGGAGCCCTCATGACGGGCGCGAGTTCCAATGTGGACCAGCGATTGAATCGCCGTCAGCGGCGTATCTGGGAGATTGTGTCCCACTCTCCTCTCGAGTCGCTTTGGAACCTGCAAGGTGTTTCCGTCCGCGTGGTGGCCTCGCGCACCTGGAAAGCTGTGAAAGCCGATCGTCTCTTCGGGCATGCCGCAGAGCTGGGATTTTACTTCCTGTTCGCTCTGTTTCCCACTCTGTTTTGCGCCAGTTCGATTCTCGGCCTGTCCGCGCGATCGGCGCCCCAGGTTTTCGACCGGCTGCTGGATTATCTGGCGCTCGTAATTCCCACTTCAGCCCTGGGCACCGTCCTTAATACCTTTAACGAGACGACGGCTGCCGCCTCCTCGGGCAAGGTGACGCTTGGACTCGTTGCCGCCATTTGGTCCGCATCCGTCGGCATTTCGGCTATCCAGGATACTCTCAATATCGTTTACAAGATCGAGGACTCGCGCTCTTATTTCATAGCACGGCTTTACGCCATTGGCCTTACTGTCGTTTTAACGATCACCATTGGCTTAGGCCTTGCCTGTCTTTTGGGCGGAGACTTTATTGCCGCACTGGCTCAGCTTGAACTTCATAATCGTCTTCTGGCCATGGCCGCAACTGTGGCGGCGAGAGTTACGGGCTGGATCCTGGCAGCCATTCTTCTCGACTTCTCTTTCGCCGTCATCTACTATTGGGCTCCAGATTCGAAGAAACGCCGCTGGCACTGGCTCACGCCCGGCGGGGCTCTGGGCCTGCTCGGATGGCTCCTGGCCTCCCTTGGCCTCCGTGTCTACCTTCATTACTTTAATTACTATTCTGTAACCTACGGGTCTCTTGGCGCGGTGATTATTCTGCTGACCTGGTTCTATATCACCGGTCTGATGCTTCTTGTGGGTGCGGAGATCAACAGTGAAATCGAAGCCGCCTCCGCTGAAATGCACATGGGCCTCCCTGCCCCGCCGGTTCCGGGCCCGGAAACGGGGATGACGGGGCTGTGAGGTAGTTTGCCGCTCCCGGCTTGACAACGTTTCAATATCCCAGGTCCCAGAAGCGGGACCTGGGCTGCGTAGAAACGGCAGAAAAGAGCAAAGTAAATGGGTTATGAGCCGCGATTATGTTCCACGTGGAACATATTCATTCTATTAGGGTTATTACCATGTTTACTACATAATTATCAGCAAGGTTTTGAAAAATAATTTGGTGGTCCTCCATGTTTCAGAATCGACACATTGTACATATCGTAATCTTGTGGTAGTCTATAAACTACAGCCTTCGCATTGATTGAATTCAAACAAACCGAAACCTTCCGTAAGTGGCGGATACGGCTCAAGGATGAGCGGATACGCGCGTTGATTGCCTCTCGACTGGATCGGCTGGCCTTTGGAAATGCGGGAGATGTGAGGCCAGTCGGCCAGGGAATCAGCGAACTACGGATTGATTATGGGCCGGGCTACCGCATCTACTTCATGAAGCGGGGCAACACCATCATCATCCTGCTGTGCGGCGGGGACAAAGGCACACAAACGAAGGATATTCAAACAGCAAAGCGGCTGGCATCGGAATGGAGGGAAGAAAATGGCTGAGAGATTAACCAACTATGATCCTGCCGAGGATCTTGGCTCGGACGAAGCGATTGCGATCTTCATGGCGGAGGCCTTTCAAACCAATGACGCTGCTTACATCGCTCACGCACTAGGCGTAGTCGCTCGCGCCAAGGGGATGGCTCAGATTGCTGGTAAAACTGGATTGTCGCGTGAGCAACTCTATCGCTCCTTCAGCGAAAAGGGAAATCCAACTCTGAAGACAACACTCGCCGTGATGAAGGCTCTGGGAGTCGAACTCACCGCAAAGATTCCTTTCGCGGCCTGACGAAACGCCTATATCCTCGGTCTGAAAATTAGACTTGAGCCACCCACCTTGGCGTCCACTTGATTGTGGAGTTCATTGTGTAGTAGAGTCCACATATGGAAACCGTTCAGATCGTTCTCGACGACAAACTTCTGATGGCCGCAAATAAGGCAGCGCGCCGGTCCAGACTGAATCGCTCGCAACTGGTGCGCGAGGCGCTACGCGAGTATCTGCTGCGGCTGGAAATGAAGACGCGAGAGGAACGCGACCGAGAGGGCTACGCGAATAAACCACAGGCGCATGTGGAATGGCAGGCATGGGAGAGAGAGGCGGCATGGCCGGAGCAATAGCAAGGGGAGATGTACGGCTCTATCAGTTTGCTCCACCGGACAAGAACCGGCCGGTGGTGGTGCTGACGCGCGACAGCGCCATTGGCTATCTTGCGACGGTTACGGTTGCGCCGATCAATTCCACGATTCGCGGCGTACCTTCCGAGGTTGTGCTGGATGCGAAGGATGGGATGAAGGCGCCTTGCGCGGTGAACCTGCACAATGCCGTGACGGTCTCGCGGGAGAGGCTTGGCAGGCGGGTGGCAAAGCTGGACTCGGCACGGATGGATGAGATTTGCGCCGCGCTGGCCTTCTCGCTGGGATGCACTCCGGCGGGGCATTGATTCGAACGCGCTCGGGATTTCAGAGATGGGATGAGGACACCTGAAAGACGGGATTGATTGTCCGTTGAGATAAATCTTTATCCTTCAATAGGATGGGACTTCGTCAACATTTGCTTGCATTAGGCGCTAAAAAAGCGCAGAATAATGGTAGTTGTACGCAGACGCTAGTCTGCTAAACCCCAGCCTGGGACATAATAGGGTTAGAGCGGGCCGCTTTCAGCGGCCCCCTCGCTTTTTAGGGCCAAAGTACAGTCGCTATCTCCCGGTCTGCGAATCGTTCCCTGGGGAAGATGGTCACGGCCCAGCGTTTCTTGCCGGCGTGTCCGCAGATCAGAACCCGATAGACAGGCTGGACTTCCGTTCCGAAATTCTTAATGTAGGCGTCGCCGGGAATGGCGCGTCCCATGGCTTGCCAGTTGGGAACGATCATGGTTGGGCTTTCGATGATCGGGCGTGCCCAACTGAGTTCCTGTGCTCTGCGAATCTGGATGCGGCTGGGGTTGAGGGTGATCCGGCCGGAGAGAATCTGCTCAATGGTCATGCGGTGGTTCTTCGGTTCCTTGCCGTATTTGTCCGTCAGCTTGATGAGGTGAACGAAGTCCGTGTCCAGGAAGGTGACCCGGCAGCCTCGCGGGTCCACGATTCCTCTGCCGCAGAGATTCTGGTGATACCAGTTGAAGAGGTCCAGCAGCGTGGTGATCTGGAGAACGGCTGGTGTGCCTTCTGCCCATGTGGGCGGCGGCAGTGGATCGGGTTTGATGCTATCGGCCAACGCGGTCTTTCCGTCCGGGGGGATTTGTCAATCATAGGTAGATTCTCGAAAACTGTCAAGTAGTATTTGACAGTTTGACATAATTTGCGTTTCCTTGTACACTTTCATCATGGACATGCTGAAACGCTCTGAACTGCCTGCGTGGCTGCTCAGAAGATTTGGATCTGCCAGTAGTCTGGCCGCGGCTTTAGGCGTAACGCGGCAGACGGCGCACAACCTCATTACGGGTCGGACCAGCCCGAATGACAAACACTGCGAAAAACTGGGAATCGTACCTGCTTTTCTACTGGCAGAAAAGGAGATTAAGCAAGGTATACAAAGCCTTGATGACTATCTATCGATACGTGGACACGATCGTAGGCAGGAGAACTTGATGGAGGGAGCCGAATTGAGCAGAGAACCATTGTCAAGCGAGCGAGGCACTGCAATGTGGAAGGGGCTAATTGCGGTAACACGTGCAACATCTATCCGCGTCGGAGAGATTGATGGAGTTCCTTTCGAATGGGATGACGGGCCTCCTCTTGGTAAGAGTCTATCTCCTCTATTGAAGTTGGAGCCGGTCGGCGCTCAATTCAAGGAGTTGAGGTCGACGCCATTTGTTGGTGCGCCAAGGAGCTGCCTAATTGTCTTTGGATGGGTAGCTACTCCTATGGGCTCACGTAAGCAATCACCCCCTGATCGACGGTGGATACTCACGCTCTCAAGCAATGGCCACGAGCTCGTATGGGATGTCAACGAAGATGAAATCGTTGGTGCCTCCTCTGTCGAGTTGGCTGAGCAGGTCGTCAAGCAGTTGATCGAGTACCGCGACGTATACGAGAGTGCTTGATCTAGATTACGGCTATCCTCCTCGGCGTTTTCTTAGTTGTGTTTGCCCTTCCACTCGGCGTAGGGGCCTTGGAAGTCTTCTATGCTGGTTTCGTGGAAGACCCAGAGGCGGGTGGCGACTTCGTCGATGAGGTCGTGGTCGTGAGTGACCAACAGGACTGTACCCTCGTAGCGCTGGAGGGCGATGTTGAGGGCGTTGATGGCTTCGAGGTCGAGGTGATTCGTCGGCTCGTCGAAGATCAGGATGTTGGGCTTGGTGAGGATAAGCTTGCAGAAGGCGAGGCGGGCTTGTTCGCCGCCGCTGAGAGCTTTGGTCTGCTTGTCGCCTTCTTCGCCGCTGAAGAGCATTTGGCCGAGGATGCCGCGGATGTCTTCGACGTGAGCATCGGGCTTCCAGTGATGGAGCCACTCGGCGACGGTGAGGCCGTGCTCGATGGTGGAGCCGACGTCCTGCGGGAAGTAGCCGATCTGGGCTTCGTGGCCCCAGAAGACGGAGCCGGAGTCAAGGAGAAAATCCTTGTCGTCGAGGCCGGGATAGTTGGCGAGAAGACTCTTGAGCAGGGTGCTCTTCCCTGCCCCGTTGCGGCCCATGAGGCAGATGCGTTCGCCGCGCAGGACGTTGGCGGTGAAGGCGTCGATGACGGTTTGCTCGCCGTAGATTTTGGTGATGTGCTTGAATTCGAGGACGTGCTTGCCGCTGGGGCGCAATTGGTCGAAGCGGATGTAGGGGCGGGCGATGTTGGAACGGGCGAGGTCGTTGGTTTGTAGGCGCTCGACCTCCTTGCGGCGGCTGGTGACCTGGGAGGAGCGGGTTCCGGCGGAGAAGCGGGCGATGAAGTCGTTGAGTTGGGCGATCTTCTTTTCGCGCTGTGCGTTCTGGGCTTCGAGGGTGGAGCGAATCTGGGTTTTGGCCAGAACCATCTCGTCGTAGCCGCCGGTGTAGGTGATGATGGTTTCGTAGTCGATGTCGGCGGTGTGGGTGGTGACGGAGTTGAGGAAGTGACGGTCGTGAGAGATGGCGATAAGGGTGCCGTCGTAGTTATTGAGGAAGTCCTGGAGCCAGTGGATGGATTCGAGGTCGAGGTAGTTGGTTGGCTCGTCGAGGAGCAGAGCCTGGGGATGGCCGAAGAGGGCTTGCGCCAGCAGGACGCGGACCTTCTGGCCTCCCTGGAGCTCGCCCATGAGGCGCTGGTGTAGCGGCTCGGGAATGTCTAGACCGTCGAGGAGGACGGCGGCGTCGGATTCAGCGGTGTAGCCATCCTCGTCGCCGATGACGCCTTCGAGCTCGCCGAGGCGCATTCCGTCCTGGTCGGAGAGGTCAGACTTTTCATAAATACGGTCGCGCTCTTCGAGGGCGGCCCAGAGAGGGCGGTTGCCCATGATGACGGTGTCGAGGACGCGATGGGCGTCGAAGGCGAACTGATCCTGACGGAGGACGCCGAGCTTGCGGGGGCGGACGACGGTTCCCTTTTGTGGGTCGAGCTCGCCGGTGAGGATGCGCATGAAGGTGGTTTTGCCGGAGCCATTGGGACCGGTGAGGCCGTAGCGGCGTCCGGGGACAAAGTTCACGCTGACATCCTCGAAGAGCACCTTCGAGCCGTAGCGCATGGTCACATTGCTGACACTGATCATTCGAAATGAGTTCCTATTGGCGAGCCGCAGAGGGGTATGGACCTCGCGCGGGCCGGGAAAAGCTGTGGGTTAAATCAAGGTTTGGGCACGCTGTGGCGCGGCCCCGGAGAGCTTCTGCTCTTCTATTTTCTCATGAGCTGGGGCAGCTTTCGGGGAGCGTTTCCATGAGCAAAGACGCCAGGGACGAGCCAAACCGAAGCAAAGGAGCGTAAATTCCTGCTCGGGAAGGGAATTTGGCCGATAAACTAGAGGGGAGGCTCGTCCGGAAGGGCCGCATTGGGCGAATCTCATGACTGGAGAGCATGGATTCAGCGCGCATAGATTCCGAGCAGGGGCAGCCGGCCACGGAGAGCGCAGGCCGGGAGCGGCGAGCAACCCCGCGCGCGAACGGCTGGGGGACGGCGTGGATCAGCGTCTTCCCGGTGGGAACAAAGACCATTTGTTACCTGCTCGATCTGGGGTTGGGGGATGCCGGATAGAGGCCGATGAAGCCATTCCGGTCACGGCTAATGCAACTGTCGAGGTGCTTCTGCAACTGAAGGGCAGCACGCTGCGACTGGCGGGCGTAATTCGCCACATGGAGGAGAATCAGACCAGGGCAGGGATCGAGTTTACCGAGGTCAACCCGCGCAAGGCGGAGCGGATACAGAAACTGATCGACCAGATCATCGCGGAGTTGTAGTAGACGCCTGCGCGACTCTTTTGGCCGATCTGCGTCTATAGGAATGAGGCGGCTGCCTGGACGGATTTCGATTTGGGGCGTCCCAGGACGCAGAAGCCGCCAGAGCCAGACGGGTTTACCAGCCACTGGCTATACTGAGAGATCACGCAGGGACAATGGAGTCAGCTGACAGGCTGTACAAAATTGAACCCATTAACCAACAAAATATGCCAGCCGCGAGGCTGGTTACACGATGAGGTCAATGAAACCATGAAATCGCTTTTTGAACGGCTGCGCACGCGCCGTCTTACATTTGTGTTTGTCTTGCTTGCCACGCTCTCGACCGCCCTGGTGGGCGGTTCCTATGCCGCTCACGGCGTCCGCGGACAGGAAAAGCAGAACGACAGCGCCGACGCCACACCGCTAAAGGTGAACAACTCCACGGTAGAGCCCAACAAGTTTGTGGAGATTGCCAAGCGGGTAGGGCCGGCGGTGGTGAATATCAATACCCAAACGATTCCTAAGCAATCCTCCAACAAGGGACGGCGCAATTTTCGCGGCCGCATCCAGCCGCCGCCCCAGCAACCCGACGACGACCAGGACCAGGATCAGCAGCAGGGCCAGGGTCCAAACAATTTTCAGGATTTCTTTAACCGCTTTTTCGGCGGGCAGATACCCGGTATGCCCGACATCGAGGGCGGGGACGACGGGCATGTACGCGAGTCGCTGGGCTCGGGCTTTATCGTCGATCCCAAGGGCTACATCATCACCAATAACCACGTAGTGGAGAAGGCCGACAAGATCTACGTGAAGCTCTCGACCGATCCGGACAACGAGGATCTGGGCCGGCCGGCGCGGGTGATCGGGACGGACAAGGCAACGGATCTGGCGGTGATCAAGATCGAGACCAGCACGCCGCTTCCGACAGTGAAGATGGGCAACTCCGACAACACGCAAGTGGGCGACTGGGTGGAGGCCATCGGCAGCCCGTTTGCGCTGGCGCAGACGGTGACGGCGGGCATCATCTCCGCCAAGAACCGGACCATCCAGCCGGGGGCCAATGGGCAGTTCCAGCACTTTATCCAGACCGACGCGGCAATCAATCCGGGCAACTCCGGCGGGCCGCTGCTGAATATGAACGGCGAGGTGATCGGAGTCAACACGGCTATCTTCTCGCAGTCGGGCGGCTACCAGGGGCTTGGATTCGCGCTTCCGTCGAACACCGTGGTGGATATCTACAACGACCTGATCGGCGCGAGCCACAAGGTGATTCGCGGCTCGATAGGGATCATCTTCAATCAAGGGCTATCGAGCTCCATCAATCGTATGTATGGCTTCAAAAACGGCGTGGTGGTGCGGAAGGTTCAGCCGGGCGGACCGTCGGAAATGGCCGGCCTCAAGCCGGGCGACATCCTCCTGACTATCGATGGACGCACGATCAAGGACGGCGACGACCTAGTGAACGAGATTGCCAGACGCAGGCCGGGTTCAAGCGTGCGGCTGGGCTACCTGAGAGACGGAAAGCAGGCCGACATCACAATCACTATCGGCGACCGCGACAAGGTCTTTGCCGAGAAGGGCGACCGGCAGGCTGAAAACAACCCGGATGAAAAGGGCGATGCGGGCGAAACCATACTAGGCCTCGTGGTTCGCGAGATGACACCGGCCATCGCAGCCAAGGTGCACACATCCGGCGTGATGATTCAGGCGGTTCACTCCGGCTCCTTTGCCGACCTGCAAGGGCTGGAGCCAGGTCTGGTTATCACTCGTGTGAACAAACAGCCCACGGGGAGCAAGGAACAGTTCAACGCCGTGGTAAGCAAACTGAAAACGGGCGATGACGTGGTCTTTGAAGTTGTGGACCCGCAACATCCCGACGACGGCATCAACCTGATCGGCGGAACGCTGCAATAGAGTTGGGAGGGGCGCTGGAGGCAGAGTTCTGTTTCTGGCGCCCTTTCCACAACCCATCGGATTCACAGGACCGAAACGGTTTTACCTTGCCTCATTCCGGAACAATTCGATAAGATTTAATCAGTGAGTGCGGCGAGAAGTTGCCGCCTCAGGGGTGAACTCACGTGCTGACTATTCGAGCAGTCCTGGCGTTGGCACTGTTCACGGCCCTGGCCGCGCGGCCTTCGTTCGGAACCACCGCGCCAGCTGCATCCACCAGCAAACCCGCGACGCACACAACGCAGACACACGCCACGCCGGCGCACAGTACGCAGACACACGCCACGCCAACGCACACTACGCAGACACACACCACGCAGACGCACACCACGCAGACACACACCACACCGACACACACTACGCAAGCGCATACTGCCCCGACGCACGCCGCCCCAGCGCATACAGCACAGACGCACGCCGCACAGGCGCATACTACGCAAACGCATACTGCACAGGCGCACACTGCCCCGGCGCACACTACACAGGCGCACGCCGCGCAAACGAGTGGAACCCACAAGGGAAAATCCAAGGCGCGCCGCCCACGCGGCCAACAGGCAATGGAGCCAAGCCGGATTACAGAGATTCAGCAGGCACTCATCCGCGAGCATTATCTTTCCGGAGAGGCCAACGGGGTGTGGGATGAGCGAAGCAAGGCGGCCATGCAGAAGTATCAGGCCGACCAGGGCTGGCAGACGAAACTGATGCCTGATGCGCGGGCACTCAAGAAGCTCGGTCTCGGCCCCAATTACTCCAATGCGATCAACGCCAAAAATGCCACCTTTACCGAACCGCCGCCGATCAGCACCATACCCCCGGCGGTGACGGCAGGTTTTGCGACGGCCGCGGGCGTGAAATAGCAGTTTTCCACCTCCAAGAGAAATTCTTATATGACAATTCCGGAGATCAGATCAGGCGTCAGAAGAGTCTGTGCGGTCATTTCGATAGTCTTTCTCTCGTTTGCATTGCTAGCCAGCACGCCCATGTCCGGCCAGCGCGCAGCGGAGAAACCAGGCAAGTTTCCCCTTTGGGATTTCGACGAAGTGAATCACTCTTGCCGCGCAAAGGGCCGTTTACAAGACAAGGAATACTGCGAATCGAAGATGATGGATCAGATTATCGCGCAGGGGAAGAGCGCAATCCCAATCCTCATCTCCCAGCTCACAGACACCCGCGCGACGAAAGAGCCAATCTACGATTATTGGTACAAGACGACAGCTGGGGACATAGCTTACTTCATCCTGACCGATCTTTTCACTGATGCCAATTGGACGACCTTCACGATGCCAGGGTTGGAGGCGCTCAAAGAAAACTGTAGTGAAGATATAGCCGCTGAGCCCTGTTGGCGCGAGTTTCTCAAGAAGCACGGTAGAAAGTTTGTTCAGGATCAGTGGCTGGCCGCGTGGAATGCAAACAAGGATCGCGTCTACTGGGATGAGAAAGAGCGATGCTTTCGGGTCTCTCCAAAGAAAGAAAAACCGTAACTTCCGCGAAAAGATAAATACTCAGCAACAAATGAGATTATCGTGTAGTCCTATCTTAGCCGCACGATATTCCCGTTTCTTGGATGATGGAAGCTACCTGATTGTGATTCGAGTGAATCTAGGCTGAAATATCTGAACTGTTGCCCTTTCTTTCGATGCCTTGCCAGAACTCACGATTGGTCTTTCCGAATAAAAACCCACTACAGCAATCACGTCGCCTGCTTCATCAAAACGATCTATCAGATCAATCTCATGAATCAGGCCGAAGGTATCTGTAACAATAATTATGTAAGCACAAACATTACTAGACACTCCCGAATATCCCGGCGGGATGACTCCGTGGTATTGCACATCATTAATGACCAAGTCTTTGACACCGTCGACACCTATGCGCAGACTGAAATTCAGCGAATCACTCTTATACACGTAACGCCCTAAGCTCGCTTCATCTGAATTCGTCGCCAGGGCCGGAGTCACCAGGAATCCCACGAAAGCTATAAAAGCAAATACGAGTCTCAGTCTCATCGTTTTACCTCCGGACAATAATATAACGCGAATTGAGCCTCCCCAGGCGGCCCATTGCAATTATTCCGCATTGCAAAATGGTAACTCAGAAGTGAAACTCCGGCATTCCCTTCAGCAGGAACTCATAGCGCGGTCGGAGGGTGTCCGGGCCAGAGGTAATGGTCGAATCAAGGTGGATGAGCGAGTCGGCGCTGTCGTACTTGGGCCACGGGGGCAGGCCAGGACCGTTGGGGTCGCCGGTGCGGGCGAAGTTGGTCCAGTAGCTCATCATCTGGTCGCTGAGCTTGCGATCTTCGGGACGCCAGATGGCGCCGGGGCGGGTGTCGAGCGTGCCGAAGACGTACTCGATGTCGTCGGAGTGGAAGGCGAAGGAGCCGGGGTGGAATTTGCTGGGCGGAGCGGCCAGCTCAAGGTGATAGCGATAGATGGGTGAGCCGCCGGTTTTCCTGTGCGCCTCGATCCACTTCCAGGTTCCGAAGGCGATGAAGTTGTCGCTGCCGTAGTCGATGGCCGAACGCATGGCCTGCGCGTCGGTATCAGCAGGATAGAGCTGGAGGAACTCGGCGGCGCGCTCCTTGTAGAGGCCGCCAATCATGCCTTTAAACTGATCCGCAGAGATGGGGCGCATGGCGACGAAGCTGCCCTCATCGCGATTCCATCCGGCCAGCAGCGGCACATGGGCCTGCTTGCCGGCGGCGTAGGTGGCGGGGACCGGTTCGGTCAGCAACCTGCCGTCGACAACGGGCCAAAAGCCTCCCTTTTTGATTTTCACCGCATCCAGAACTTTGTCCGTCGGCAGCGCACGCAGTTCCGCCAGCGTGGTTACCCCCAGCGAAGCAACCCACACAGCATCTTGTTTTTCGCGCGCTTCCAGTGTGTCGGTTGGCAGCGTATCGCTGAAGGCCGCGCCGCTTTCGCCGATGGACTTGTGAAAGAGACCGCGCGCCATGGGCGAGGCCATCAGCGTGCTGACGGCCAGGGAACCGGCGCTCTCGCCGAAGATGGTCACATTGTCCGGGTCGCCGCCGAAGTTTTTGATGTTGGCCTTGACCCACTGGAGGGCGGAGACCATGTCGAGCAGGCCGTAGTTGCCGGCCGCGCCGTTGGCCTCTTTGGCCAGATCGGAGGTGGCCAGAAAGCCGAAGACGCCCAGGCGGTAGTTGATGGTGACCAGCACCACGCCCTTGAGAGGCAGAAAGTCACCGTTGTGGCGCGGCTCCGAGCCGGCGCCGACTGCATAGCCGCCGCCGTGAATCCAGAACAGGACAGGAAGCCTGCTGTTGGCTGTGGCGTTGGCGGGGGTGTAGACGTTCAGGAAGAGGCAGTCCTCGCTTGCCCTATCGTCTTGAAAAATTATGTCGTCGAAAAGATGGCCCTGGGCGCAGTGCGCGCCGAATTTAGTCGCGTCGCGCTCGCCCTTCCACCTGGCTGGCGGCTGGGGCGCCTTCCAGCGCAGATCGCCCACCGGAGGCGCGGCGTAAGGCAGGCCGAGAAAGGCCTGGACCTTGCCGTCGTTGATGGTCTTGCCGCGAGCCTTGCCCTGCTCGGTTTTTACCGTCAGGGGGCTGGCCTGGAGCTGAGCAGACAGCCCTGCCACCAGTCCCGAAATTGCCAACGCACACACTGTTTTCATTGCTATTTGCATGAATATGCCTCCGCACAACATTTTAGAACGACGGGCCAGTGGCGGCGCGAGTTTCAAGAGGTGCGGCAGGCTGCGCTTACTTGGCGATGACATCGATAGCCGCGGTAATCGTTTTAGGCGGCATGCAGGCGTTGTTATCGCAGGCCTGGTAGCGAAGCGTGGCTTCAACCAGGTGGTTGCCGGGGGCGGCCACAATGCGCGCCTGAAGAGTGAACTCGCCGGAGTAGACGCTGAGCTTTGTACTGGGGTCGAGGGGAAGCGTGAAGTCTGTGCCGGGCGGGTAGACGGCGCTAATGAGGCGTACGCCAGAGCCCGCGGGAATCGCGAAGATGGCGGGGATGAGTTCCGGTTCGCTGGGCGTGTGGGAGTTGATGTGGAGTCCGGGCGCGACGCGGAAGTGCAGGGCGATGGTGGCTGGCCTGCCGGCGGGGATGGTGACCTGCTCGGGATAAAGAAATACGACGGCGGGCTTGGCAGCAGGGCGCGGCGCGGGTTCGATGAGCGGTTCCTGGCCGAACGCCAGCGCAGAGGCAAAAGCCAGAGCAGCCACCATGGCGATGCGCATTTGTGTTTTATCTACGAGCATTGTTCCTTCCTCAGGTTCGTTTCATCCCACCCTAAATCACCCCCATGCCGCAAAAATAAACGCGGCGACGGTGGGGCACCCTTGACATTACATTATCCGCAGAATGCTCTAATTCCCCAGAGCTTTCTTGATATTTCTTTCGAGCTCATCCTTGGTGGTCATTCCCATTTGCACGGCGATTACGGTGCCGTTGCGATCCAGGAAAAAAGTGGTGGGCAGGGCGTCGAGGCCGCCGTAAGGCTCGCTGATGGAGTCACCGTCGATAAGCACCGGGTAAGGCATGCGCATGCGCTGGACAAAACGCGCGATCTCCTGCTTTTCGGCGCTTAGCTTGCGGGGATCTTTGCGGTCGATGTCGTCGGCGGAGATGGCCAGCACCTCAAAGCCCTGCGCAGCGTAACGGTTGCGCAGATCGATGAGCCAGGGGGTCTCGACTTTGCAGGGAGCGCACCAGGTGGCCCAGAAATTGATGGCCAGCGCATGGCCCTTGAATTCTGCCAGTGAAACCTGTTTGCCGCTGAGGTCTTCAAGGGTGAAAGGAGGCGCGGTCTTGCCCTGGAGCGGGGAGAGGTATTGCGGCGTACCGGCGGAGTCAACAGCCAGTTCACCCTTTGCAGTCGAGGCATGCAGCCGCTCGGCGGCTTGACGGCGGAATTCCCAGTTAGCCCATCCGGCCCAGGCAAAGGCGGCCAGGATGAAGAGAACGGCGGTGATGACCAGCGTGTTGCGCTTCACGGGGATGGACCTCTTTTCTATTGTACGTATTCCGTGCCATTTCTCTGGCGCAGGCAAGCCAAAGGCAATTGGCCACACCGCAGGAGCCAAAACTGTTACCATCAATAACCGATGAGTGAACCAGGAAAAGAGACCCGTTCAGGGAACCGAGAGGCTGGCAGCGCGCCCGCGCCGGCAGCTCTAGTGCGCACCGAGGCGGCGGCGCTGGAGGCTCTGGCGGCGCGGCTGGAGGGGCCGATGGCTGAAGCCTTCGACCGGGCCGTGGAGCTGATTGTACGCTGCGGCGAGGAGCGTGGGCGTGTGGTGGTGACGGGCATGGGCAAGAGCGGGATTATTGCGCAGAAGATTGCCGCCACGCTCAGTTCCACCGGATCCCCTGCCCTGTTTCTGCATCCGGCCGAGGCGGTGCATGGCGACCTGGGCGTGCTGATGGCAGGAGACGTAGTGGTGGCGTTGTCGGCGAGCGGCGAGACGGAGGAGATTCTGCGGTTGCTGGCCACCCTGAAGCGCAAGGGCGACGCTCTGGTGAGTTTCTGCTGCAATTTGAAGTCGACGCTGGCCAGGGCGAGCGACGTGGCGCTGGATTGCGGCGTGGAGCAGGAGGCCTGCGGCTTGAACCTGGCTCCGACGGCCTCGACTACTTCGATGCTGGCTCTGGGCGATGCGCTGGCGGTTGCGGTGAGCGTGCGCAAGGGATTCCGCGCGGAGGATTTTGCGGAGTTGCACCCCGGCGGCAAGCTGGGCAAGCGGCTGGCCAAGGTGCGCGAGCTGATGCACGCGGGCGACGCGGTGCCGGTGGTTGCGCCCTCGACGGCAATGACTGATGTAATTTACGAAATGTCGTCGAAGAAGCTGGGGATTACAACGGTGCAGGAGCGGGGACGGCTGCGGGGCGTAATCAGCGACGGCGATTTGCGGAGATTGCTGGAGCGCGAGGGCGGCGCAGCGCTGAGCAAGACGGCCGGCGAAGCAATGAACGAACATCCGCGGACGATTGCGGCGGAGGAGCTGGCGGCTACGGCATTGGCGATTCTGGAGGAGCGGAAGATTACTTCGCTGGTGGTAGTGGATGCGGTGGGGACTGTGGAAGGCGTGTTGCATTTGCACGATCTGTGGGGAGTGGAGCTGATATAAGTACAGGGAATAGGGAATAGGGAGTAGAAAACCCCACGATGCACGCAACAATCCACCGAGTTGATCTGGCAGATGCTTCTGGGCGTGGGAAGAGTGCCGGCTCAGCGGTTAGGATACTGCCATGCGTATATTTTCCCTTCGAGCCTTCCGATATGAGTTGATTGCGATTGGTTTTGGAGCTGCGGCGGCGCTTACTGCACAGGCTACACAACAAGCGGCGAGTCCGGCGGAAAAGCCTGCAGCCGCGCCGGCTGTCGCTCCTGTTGCCGCTACTGTTGCCACGCCTGCCGCCACGCAGAAGGCAGCGGCAAAGCCGGAGACAATAGAACCACCCACGCGCGCCCAGATGCTGCGCGGAGCGTACGGGCCCTATCGAGCCAACAACAAGCTGCTCTACTACCACCTGGACATCCGCGTCGATCCGGAGAAGCAGACGATCAGCGGCAAGAATACGATCCGGTTCAGGATGCTCACCGACGGCAAGCGCATTCAGCTTGATTTGTTTGAGACGCTAAAGGTTGACAAGATACTGTACGGCACGACGCCGCTCAAGTATGAGCGCGACGCGGGCGCTGTTTTTGTGGACTTTCCGCGGACACTGCGTGCCGGGCAAGTTTATTCCATCGATTTCTATTACTCCGGGCATCCGGAGGAGACGGGGCGCTTCGGCGGCATCACCTTCAAGAAGGATCCGGCGGGGCGGGTGTGGATCAACACCGCCTGCGAGGAGACCGGCGCGAGCATGTGGTGGCCCAATAAGGATCAGTGGCGCGACGAGGTCGAGAGCATGGAGATCAGCGTCGCGATTCCCAACGGACTGGTGGATGTGTCGAACGGAAAGTTTATTGGAAAGACCGACCTGGGCGACGGCTACACACGCTGGGACTGGATGGTGCATTATCCGATCAATAACTACGATGTCTCGCTGAATATCGGCAGTTATGTCCACTTTTCCGACAAGTTAGACGACTTATCGCTGGATTACTATGTCTTGCCGGAGGATCTGGAGAAGGCCAAGGTACAGTTTGCGCAGACCAAGGGGATGTTAGAGGCATTTCAGCATTACTTCGGGCCTTATCCGTTCGTGAAGGATGGATACAAGCTGATCGAGGCGCCCTATGCCGGGATGGAACATCAGAGCGCGGTGACTTATGGGAACTTATTCAAGAACGGATACCTGGGGCGCGACTGGACGGGCGTGGGCATCAGCCTGCGCTTCGACTTCATCATCATTCACGAGAGCGGGCACGAATGGTTCGGCAACAGCATTACGGCCGCGGATATGTCGGATATGTGGATTCACGAGGGGTGGACGACGTACCTGGAAGGCCTATACGTGGAGTACCGCTGGGGCAAGGAAGACGCTATCAAGTACCTGAACGGCGACAAGACGAGGGTAAAGAATCAGCGGCCGATTATTGCCGAACGCGACGTGAATGCGGAGCCGGATCAGGATCAGTACTTCAAGGGCGCTCTGATGCTGAATACACTGCGCAGCGTAGTGAACGATGACGCGAAGTGGTGGGCGCTGCTGAAGGGCTTCTATCAGCACTTCAAGTATCAGAACATTCTGACCGAAGACGTGGTGACGTACTTCAATCAGCAGACGGGGATGAACCTGACGCCGATTTTTGATCAATATCTTCGGCACGCGCAGATTCCGCGGCTGGAGCTGCTGTTCAACGAGGAGCCGGGCGTGGTGATGTATAAGTGGCGAGCCGATGAGGAGAAGTTCGCTATGCCGGTGCGGGTGGGCAAGCCGGGAGAGTGGCAGATCATCCATCCGACAACCAAGTGGCAGTGGATGAAGACGCCGCTGACGAAGGATGAGTTTCAGGTGGCGACGGAGCTGTATTACGTGGAGGTGAACAAGCAGTAGGCGTGGATTTCGCGCAGAACTGAAGCATCTTATTGCGAACCTCACTAGAAAGAAACACGCGTGGACCGGGAGGTCCACGCTACAGCCGGCCGGGAGGCCGGCGCTACAGTTTCATGCACTGCGGGTCGGTGAAACCGGTAGGGGACTAAGCGGCGCTTGCCTTCAACCGCTTTATGCGTTTTCGCGCCCAGATGTAGATCGCGAGTCCCACCACCACGCTGCCGATCTCGGTAACCCAGACGGCGGTCATGGTCCGATAAAGGCCCAACCCGATGAGCGGCGAGCCCTGGAAGGCGAGAGGCAGACCGGCGTCGGAGGGCATGACAGCGGTCATGGGATGGGTGATGAAGTCCACTACCCAATGGGCGAAGACCATCAGGCCGAAGATAACGCCAATGTGCGTCCGATATCGGGATCGACGCCCCAGCCACGAAGCCAGCAATCCGAAAAGCACAGACCAGACCACGGCCATGAGCAGGCTGTGATCCCAATAAGGCGGATGGATGGCAACGCCTGGCTTGGGCCATGTCTCAAGCCCGACTGTGGCGAATCCGAACCAAAGAATATCGAGCACATAGTTGCCGAGGATCAGGTAGCCGACATTGATTTCAGGAGCGATCCGCTTGGCCGCGAGACCGACTCCGAGATGCGCGATAGCCGCCATAGGAATGCACCTTTCTTACTGGAAGCAACTGAATGCAGATACGCGCACCGAGCGCCTTCGGTTCATTTTCCCCTGACGCAGCTTACCCCGCGCTCTTGACGCGGACCACGGTGATCTTGGCGAAGCCTTCTTCGAAGACCGGGGGCTTGAGTTTTTCGGACATCTTGCGCATAACGTCCTCGCTGACCGAGCGGTCGCGCTTGCTGTTGCGCTCCAGGCAGACCTCGAGGGGCACGTCGAAGAAGACGCCCTGGACCTCGTAGCCGAAGCTCTGGGACATCTTGATCCACTGGCGACGCTCATGGATGGATAGGTTGGTGGCGTCGACGTAGTTCCAGGGCATGCGGGCGATGAGGCGGGCGCGCAGCAGGGAGCGGAGGGTGGAAAAGACCAGCCCCTGATAGCGCTGCTCCTCGACATCATCAAAGAGGATGTTGCGCAGCAGGTCGCTGGAGAGCGGGGTGACGCCGCGGCGCTGGAACCATGTGGTTTTTCCGGAGCCGGGCAGGCCGATGGCCAGCACCACGTAGCCCTTGGGGGCCTGGGCCGAGCGACCGGCCTCCGGCGCGGGCGGGGCCAGGGAGGGCATCTCCGGCTGGGTTTCCACTTCCAGGCGCCCGGAGCCGGCGGGCTCATTCCACTCCTTTTGGGTGGATTGAGGCTGTTTGGTATGGCGATCCTGACGGGTGGAACGCGGCATGGCCTGGGGTTGTGCGGGCTGGCGCGCGGGCTCAGCGGGCCGCTGCGGGCGCTGCTGCGGGATGGCCGCGGTGGGCTCGTCGGGATAGAGCGGCACCAGCGGGCGTAGTTGATTCGAGGGGATTTCCTGGCCGATTTTGCCGGTGGATTCGGAGGTATTGGGGTTGCGTCGGGAACGTTTTCTCATGCCGCCTTCAACACGTACTGATACGGGGATAGCATACTTGGCGAGGGCGCTGCAAATGGTGTGCACTCCGTCACATTCAATCCTGTATCGGGAATGGCACACTAAAGGAGCGAAAAATCTGCGCAAAACGGGGAAGAAAGGCGATTTGACTTCGTCTCCGCTGACCTGAATGTTACGATGATGAGTTTGGTAGAAATGCGTGCCGGGCGGGTAAGAGCCGCCGGATCAGGGCAGGCTCGAACCGGCTCAAACCACAGCCTCACCAACAACTAAGGAGAATACAAACATGGCAGTAAAGGTTGGAATCAACGGCTTCGGCCGCATTGGCCGCAACGTATTACGCGCCGCACTTGGCAATCCCGAGATCGATTTTGTTGCGGTCAACGACTTAACCAGCCCGGCGACGCTGGCTCATCTGCTCAAGTACGACTCGATTCTGGGCAATCTGAAAAACGAGATCAAGGCAGGCGAGGATTTTATTTCCGTGGACGGCAAGAAGATCAAGGTCTTTGCCGAGAAGGATCCGGCCAAGCTGCCCTGGGCAGAAGTGGGCGCGCAGATTGTGCTCGAATCCACCGGGCGCTTTACGGATGCTACGGACGCCAAAAAGCACCTGGGAACGACGGTGAAGAAGGTGATCATCTCCGCCCCGGCCAAGAACGAGGACATGACCATCGTGCTGGGCGTGAACCAGAACAAGTACGACCCGGCCAAGCACCACATTCTCTCCAACGCCAGTTGCACCACCAACTGCCTGGCGCCGGTGGTCAAAGTAGTTCTGGAAACCTGCGGCATCGTCAGCGGCATTATGACCACCATCCACAGCTACACTAACGATCAGGTCATTCTGGACTTCCCGCACAAGGACCTGCGCCGCGCCCGGGCCGCCGCGCTGAGCATGATTCCCACCTCGACGGGCGCCGCCAAGGCTCTCAAGCTGGTGATTCCGGAGAGTGCCGGCAAGCTGGACGGATTCGCAATTCGCGTCCCTACGCCGAACGTCTCGCTCGTCGATCTGACCTTCATCGCCGAGAAGCCCATCACCGCCGAAGCATTGAATGCCGCTTTCACGACCGCGGCCGCGGGCGAACTGAAGGGCATTCTGGGCGTTGACTCCAACCTGCTGGTCAGCTCCGACTACAAGGGGAACCCGCTCTCGTCCATCGTCGATCTTCCTTTGACCAAGGTCGTCGGCCAGAGCGTGAAGGTGCTGAGCTGGTACGACAACGAGTGGGGCTACTCCTGCCGCGTCGTCGATCTGTTCAGCTTCCTGGCCAAGAAGGGACTGTAAACAGCAGACAGTGAACAGTGGTCAGTGATCAGTATTTCGATCCCTGATCACTGTTCTCTTTTTGTCGATCTCTAATCCCTGAAAACTACCATGCGGAATAACATCAGCGGCACTTCTCCCTACGAACCCATCATCGGTTTCTCCCGCGCGGTGCGAGTGGGGAATGCGGTTTATTTGTCGGGCACAGCACCGGTGGGCGCCGAAGACCAGGATGTGGCCGGGCAGACGCGCCGCATCTTTGAGATTGCCGCCGCGGCGCTTGCCGAGGCCGGGGCTGGTTTTGAGGATGTAGTCCGCACCCGCATCTACCTGACCCGCGCCGAGGACTGGGAGGAGGTGGGCCGCGTGCATGGCGAATACTTCTCCAAAATTCGCCCAGCGGCTACCATGGTGGTGGTGGCCAAACTGCTCAACCCTGCCTGGCGTGTTGAAATAGAGATGGACGCCGTGGTTGTCGGTTTGTAGAGCGGCGCCGCCCGGCTCTAGAATTGTCCTGTAACCAAACTTCAAGGAAGGCTGTTTCCATGCCCAAGCTCACGATTCGCGACATCGATCTTGCCAACAAGAGGTTGTTCATCCGCGTCGATTTCAACGTGCCGTTAACCGAAGACGGCTCGACCATCACCGACGACACCCGCATCGTGGCCACGCTGCCCACCATCGAGTACGCCCTGCGGCGCAAGGCCAAGGTGATTCTGGCTTCGCACCTGGGCCGTCCCAAGGGCAAACCGAATATGAAGTACTCGCTGCGCCCGGTGGTGGACCGGTTGCGCGTGCTGCTGGGCAAGGCGCTGGGCGAGGCGGTGAACGTGGCTTTTGCGCCGGATTGTGTTGGCGAAGTGGCCAGCGAAATGGCGCGGCAACTGGAGTCCGGACAGGTGCTGCTGCTGGAGAACCTGCGCTTCCACGCTGAGGAAGAGGCCAACGATCCGGCCTTCTCCAAGGAGCTGGCCTCGCTGGCCGATGTGTACGTCAATGACGCATTCGGAAGCGCGCACCGCGCCCACGCATCGACGGAAGGGATTACGCACTTCCTCAAGCCCGCCGTAGCCGGCCTGCTGATGGAAAAAGAGATTACCTACCTGGGCAAAGCGCTGGAATCGCCGGAGAAGCCTTTTGTAGCCATCATCGGCGGCTCCAAGATCTCCGGCAAGATCGACGTGATCGATAACCTCCTGGATAAAGTGGACACGCTGGTGATCGTGGGCGGCATGGCTTACACCTTTGAGCGCGCGCTGGGCGTGACGACCGGCAAGTCGCTGGTGGAGGAAGACAAGATCGATATGGCCAAGGCGGCCCTCGACAAGGCCAAGGCCAAGGGCGTGAAGCTGCTGCTGCCGGTGGATAACATCCTGGCCGACAAATTTGCCGCAGACGCCAACACGCAGGTGTGGGATTGCTCGAAGAATTTCCCGGCTGACTGGCAGGGGTTGGACATTGGTCCCAAGTCAATTGCGGCGATCGAGGAAGTGGTCTCGACGGCGCGGACGATTGTTTGGAACGGGCCGGCGGGCGTCTTCGAATTTCCGCGCTTCGCCGTGGGTACCAACGCCATTGCCAGGGCTGTGGCGGCCAACCGCGCGGCCACTTCGATCATCGGCGGCGGCGACTCGGTCTCGGCCATCAACCAGGCCGGGGTAGCCGAACAGATCACGCACATCTCCACCGGCGGCGGAGCTTCGCTGGAATTTCTGGAAGGCAAGAAGCTGCCCGGCGTGGAGGCGTTGACGAACAAATGAAGCAGCGAACAGCTATCAGCTGACAGCTTACAGTAATAACCGCATCCGGCGCAATAATCATACCAAATGCGGGGTTTTTTCTTTGTCCAATCAATTATTGACAGAGGAAAACGGGTATATACTGGTGCGATTGAGCGAAAGTGTGATTGCGATGACTGATGTACTTGAGAAGCCAACCGTGGAAGCGGTGAAGGCTGCTGGCAAGACGTTTGACGAGAAGTATAGAGTCTTCGAAGATGCGCTTAAAGGGTTGTTAGAGCATTATCCGAATAACATCAAAACTGAAGATGTACTGTTGAAGGTCATCACCCTCAACGATCTCTACTCAACACATATTCCTCTTTACGGCAACCGTATTCCTACCGTTTGGGACGTTGTTGACCACATAGTAAAACGCAGAATTGATTCCGACTTGGATTCGGGATCGACCGACTTAGTCTACGACATCGCAAAAACCGAGATTCAGAATAAAGTCCACTTCAACTACTCGTTCGCAACCAAATACTGCAGCTGGCACCGGCAGGATTTATTTCCGATTTATGATTCACGCGTGGACGAATACCTATGGTATTCACAGGACCATGGTTGGATTGATCCTTTTAAGCGAGAGGAGTTGAAGATATATAAAAGGCTTAAGGAGACCATTACCGAATTCCAGGATAAATGTGGTCTTGGAGAATTCAATTTCAAGCAGATCGACAAGTTTCTATATTTCGAGGGTGGAAAGCTGCTCGAAGCTATAGAAAAGAAGAAGCATGCGGCGATTATGACTGAATCGTCTCAGAGCCTTTCCGAGTCGAATGAGGATGAGAAGACCAAGCCCTGAATTGATCGACGGAGATAACCCAGAATGGACAGACAAAATGTTTGCCCGCGCCATCCCATTCTCCGGCCTTCCCCAGGAATTGCAAAACCTGCTATCTTCCGCTGAAGCACATCAAGCCCGATGCGGAGACATCGGCGGAGAGCCAGCCCGCAGCCTGAATCGCGCCAGCTAATAGGTGTTTGTGTGTTTATCTGTTTAGGTGTATATTGGTGATGGAGGGCATCCTATGTCCACTGCCACCACCCGCTGGAACCTCGTCGTCCCCAAAGAACTTGACAAGTCTTTGCGCCAGTTCCTCGCCAACGAAGGCCGAGGCAAGAAGGGCGAACTCTCCCGCTTTGTCACCGAGGCCGTCAACAGGCGTATTTTCGACATGGCTCATCAGTCAGTCATGGAGAAAAACGCCAATGTGCCCCCGGAAGAGATTGAAGCGGCCATCGAAGAGTCTCTCGCCTGGGCGCGGGAGCGGATGCGCTGATGATCGTTCTGCTCGATAGCAACATCTTCTTCAGCGCGTTGATTTCTCCTGCTGGTCCGCCTCGAGCTATTTATGATGCCTGGCTTCGGGGTAGGTTCCGATTGGTTACCTGTCAGCAGCAAATTGATGAGATCAGGATCGCCAGCCGTAGATCGAAGGTGCGTTCCCAACTCCATCCAAGTGAGGTTGGAATGATGTTGAATCATCTCCACGGGGCAGATTTGTGGCCGGGGCCGCTGCCGCGACGGTATGAGGCCGCCGATTTCTCCGACAGCTACCTGCTCGACCTGATCGAAGCAGCACAGCCTGATTATGCAGTCACGGGAGATAAGCGATCAGGTCTCTTGCAACTCGACAAGCTAGGCCGGACGAAGATTCTAAGTGCGACGGCTTTCTCGTCGCATGTGCTGCATCTCTCGTTTCCGATTACAAAGGGCAAACCGCAAGGAGCGAAATGGACACGAAAAGGCCAGACCCTGAGTTGATCGACGACGAAAACCCGGAATGGTCCGAAGAAGACTTCGCGAAAGCGGTTCCCTTCTCGGCTTTGCCTATTGATTTGCAGCACCGGCTCTCCTCGCCGAAACAAGAAAGCGAAGTGACGAATTCCCGGCCTGTTCGTCAGCCCGCAGCCTGATCAGGAGTGCGCATGAGATTATTATGAATATGGATACATTCTTTTGCGAATTTACATTTCACCCCGGCAAGATACGCCGATTTATATTTGTCGCCTTCTTAATCTGTTATGCAAGTATGCATGGATTGAGTTACTGCCAGTCAGTAAAACCAACGAACAATGCGCACCGTGACGGAAGGGCCGTAATCGCCTTTGGCGGGGATGTGATGGTTCCCGAAAACGTGGGGAAAGCTCGGGCGGCTGCTTTCTTATCCGGACTTGCACCTGTGTTCTCACAGGCCGACGCGGCATTTGTGAATCTTGAGGGCCCCATCGGAGGAGATCCCACGGATACGAAGAAGTGCAAAACAGAAGATTGCTATATCCTGCATCAATCGCCATGGATTGCAGAATCTTTGGCGCACATCGGCGTGAAGGTTGTTTCGGTGGCCAATAATCATGCCGAAGATATGGGAAAGAGCGGCATGGCATCCACCGATGCGGCACTGGCCAAAGTGGGGATCATAGCGGCCGGCAGATTCACCCATAAAACCGCCGTGCTGGAGATTGGCGGCATGCGCATCGCGTTTCTTGGATTTGCCAGCTTCAGCGGGGTTCCTGACCTGCGCAACCGGGATTCCGCTATAGCGCAGATTCGAGATGCGAAAGCCAAGTATGACGCCGTGGTGGTGTCGATGCATGCCGGATGCGAGGGCGATGTTGCCAGCGTGATTCCCGACGGAGAAGAACGCTGTTTTGGCGAAAACAGGGGTAATACCAGGGGATTTGCCCGGGCGGCGGCTGAGGCGGGAGCTACGATTGTCGTCGGGCATGGGCCGCATGTGCTTCGTGGATGGGAGAACTGGAACGGCGTTCCCATTTTTTATTCGCTGGGCAACCTGGCGACCGGAGCAGGAATCCGCGTTGTGGGGAAGTCCGCGCTGGCCCCGGTGCTGATGGCGACATTTGAGCGGAATCAGGATGGAACCGTCAAAGTAACATCGTTTGAGATTGTTTCATTCAAGCAGGCCTATGGAACGGGACCCCGGCTGGACCCGGAGGGCGCGGCAAAGAAAGAGATGATGGCGCTGAGCGAAAAACTCATCCAATCCCCTTCCCTGTCATCACCAGATCAACCACGATAATGACGATAGCTATCGTTGATTTACAGAGTGAGCGGCCTTTCACTGAATTGTCACAATCGATAGAATTCCGATGAATTAAAATCAGTGCGCCGGCGACAATAGCCGTCTGGCACAGGTGAACGATCATGACTGATGTCCTCATTCCGACCCCGCGCGGCCAGATGCCCGCGTGGCTGGCCGTTCCTCCCGGCACCGGTCCCCATCCTGGCGTGGTGGTACTGCACGATGTGGTGGGCATGACCCGGGACCACCGTAACCAGGCCAACTGGCTGGCCGAGGCGGGCTTTCTGACGCTGGCTCCCGACCTCTACTACAAGGGAGGATTGCTGCTTTGCCTTCGCCAGGTCATCCGCGACCTGATGGCCCGTAGCGGAGCAGCCTTTGACGACGTGGAGGCCGCGCGCAGCTGGCTTCTCGATCAACCCGGCTGCAACGGCAAGGTGGGCGTCATCGGCTTTTGCATGGGCGGCGGATTCGCGCTGCTGCTGGTGAGCGGCCACGGCTTCTCGGCAGCCAGCATCAACTATGGCGGCCCGCTGCCCAAGGATGTGGATGACTTCCTCCATGCCGCATGCCCGGTGGTGGGCAGCTACGGCGGGCAGGCTAAGTGGGAGCAGGGCGTCGCCGATGAGCTGCAGCGCGCGCTGGAGCGCGCTCTTGTTCCGCATGACGTGAAGGAGTACCCCGATGCCGGCCACTCCTTCATGAACAAACATCGGGGCTACGGCTTCCTGAAGGTGCTGCCCTTCAAAGGCATTGGCTACGATGAGGCGGCCACGATGGATGCCCGGCGACGAATTATCGCTTTCTTTCACACGCACATGGGAGGCTGACAAGATGCCGAATTCTGCAAACGGGAAGGATATGAGAATCTCTGGAGCGCCGGACGATCTGCGCAGCCTGTACAGAGTTGGCGCCGCAGCGTCGCTGATTCTGCTGGTATATTCCCTGGCCATGATGGTGCAGATGGTTGTGCTGGGCGGCCAGCCCACCTCCGCGGCCCAAGCCTTCGACCTGTTGCAGCACCACAGAACCGTGGCCCTGTTGCGCCTGGATCTGCCAACCCTATGCGTCATGCCGCTCTACTACCTGCTGTTTCTCGGCCTCTACGCAGCGTTGAGAAAGAGCGATCGGGCAACTGCACTGCTCTCCACGACGCTGGCCTTCGCTGGATTGACGCTGGTACTCTCCACGCCAACGGCTCTGTCCATGATCCCGCTCAGCGACAGGTTTGCCGCCGCAACCAGCGACGCCCTGCGCGCGCAACTTTTGGCCGCCGGGGAAGCCATCATGGCCGCTGACATCTGGCATTCGACCGCCGCCCTCCTGGGCGGTGTGCTTCTCCAGTGCGGCGCGGTGCTGATCTCGGTTGTGATGTTGCGCGGCGGCGTCTTCAGCAAGACAACCGCCTGGCTGGGGATCGTGATGCATGGACTGGACGGTGCCCATATCCTCTGCGGGCAATTCGTGCCGGTTTCCGGCTTTGTGCTCCTGGCCATCGCGGGGCCGCTCTATCCGGTGTGGTTCTTCCTGGTTGGGCGAAGGCTGTTTCAGCTAGCATCTGAGATGAAGACGAATAAAATGTAAACAATGCGATAATCAGAAATTGTTCTATTCGAATCGATCTAGTTCCAGGGGGGAAGTTCCGATGTCGTCTCATCATCGTCGCATCATTTTTCCAGTTCTCATGGCGATTATTCTGTCTTTGTCCGGCTGCAAGCAAAAAGCCCCTGTCACGCAGGCCCAAACACCTCATAAAGCTCCTGCCGCACAAGCTGCACCTGCAGAATACAAGGTCTATCAAGGCGTGCAGAGCCCTATTGACTATGACTATAAGGGCGCACGCGTTTGCTTCGTCTATGGAAAGGAGGAACATTGCTGGAATGCAGGAGACGGCTTCAGCGAGGTGACTGCTAAGCCAATCAAGCTTCGGTCCGGGCGCAGATTGATCCTAGTTACCGCGCTAACGATGGGAGGAAGCGATGGGACTATTGACCTCGTACTGCTAGATGAACAAAACCAGCAGCCTGTGAATCTTCTGCCGGAGGTTGAATTAGATTCTGCAAATGCCGGACAATGGGATGATTTGTTGATCGAGGATCTCTCGCCAATGCCTATCATTTTGAGTGCCGATCCGGTGTGGAGCGCGGACATCTCCAATGCCGAAGACCGCGGCAGAGCACATCAATTCGCGATCACGGCCTATTACTATGACCAGGCAACCGCGCGATACACTGGTCCAGTCAACTTTATGACGAGCAGGAAATACTCAGGCGGTGAAGATGTACTTGAGTTGGAGAAGCCAAACATCATGTCAATGCTCAAAAGGGTAGCAGTAAATTAGCGGATAGCCGAAGTCTATAAAGGCAATATAGCAACTGGAGTTATAGATATCCCACCCTAGCGGCAAAAACAAATACGCCGCGAGGGTGGGGCACCCGCTGCTTTCACGCTGCTTTTTCCGCGCTGGCGGAGCGCACGCGGAAGCGCTTCATCTGGATGGACAATGTGCGCTCTATCTTGCGCAGGTCGTTGCGCTCAGCGGGACCGGCAAAGGTGGAGGCTACGCCGTGGGCTGAGGCGCGGCCGGTGCGGCCTACGCGATGGACAAAGTCCTCGGCGATCTTGGGCATGTCGAAGTTGATGACGTGTGCCACATTGGCCACGTCGATGCCGCGGGCGGCTACGTCGGTGGCGACGAGCACGCGGTGACGGCCCTCGGAGAATCCGCGCAGAGCCTGGTTGCGCTGGGCCTGCGAACGGTCGCCGTGAATCTGCGTGGCAGAATGGCCGCTGCGAACCAGACGGCGGGCCACGCGGTCGGCGCCGTGCTTGGTGCGCACAAAGACCAGAAAGCTGCCCTGCTCCGCGCCCAGAAGGTGCTCGAGCAACTCCTGCTTCTTGTCTGCCTCGACTTCAAAGGTGCGCAGCTCGACGTTTTCAGCGGGCTTGAGAACCGAGCCGATTTCTACGCGGACGGGATTCGAGAGGTACTTGCGCGCTACTTCTTTGACGGAACCTTCGAGCGTGGCGGAGTAACACAAGGTTTGGCGCACGGCCGGCAGCGTGGTTGCGATGCGGGCGATGGCTGGCTGGAAGCCCATGTCCAACATGCGATCCACTTCGTCGAGGACCAGGATCTTGACGCCGTCGAGGCGGACCAGCTTGCGCTTAAGGTAATCCTCCAGGCGTCCGGGAGTGGCGACGATGAGGCGCGCGCCGCGGCGAATGGCGTCGAGTTGCGAGCGCTCAGCGAGCCCGCCGACCACCAGGGCGACGGATTGAGCGGAGCTGGTGCGAACGGCGAGAAAGGCCTGCTCCACCTGCATGGCCAGCTCGCGCGTGGGCAGTAGGATGAGAGCCTGCGCTGCGCTCCGCGCTTCCGTCGTTTGCATCAATTCAATGATGGGGATGAGGAAGCCGAGCGTTTTGCCGGTTCCGGTCTGCGCGGTGGCCAGCACGTCGCGGCCTTCAAGAGCAGGAGGGATGCAACCGGCCTGCACCGGGGTGGGCGTTACAAAATTGTTGGCGTCGAGCCGCGCCATCAAGGCGGGCGAAAGTGAGAACTGAGTAAATTGTGTTGTCAAAATAGGGTACATTCCTGTTGGGTTCCGCGAGCGCTAGTTTTGCTGGCGCCTGCAATCGGAACCGGACGGAGGCGGACGCACGAATACACTTCGGGCGCGAGCCTGCTTACAAATTTGCGCAAGGGAGAACCGAAAGCCGTTCCAAGGACTGACCGGCAGACATTCAAGGGGAGAATGTCCGCGGCCCGGAGCTACCGCACGCTACACACGCCAGGCGACACGTTGCCGGCCGGCTCCACGCTCCCACGCTTTCAAGCGTTTCCTGGTTCGCCGGCGCGGCTTCCCTGGTTGGAGGAGACGAACGCACAGTTTTCTGCCGGGCCTGGTTTGGCCGATGACAGAGGCCCCCAGGATGGGAGGCTTATGTGGATACGCTAAAGTTGCTTGGGGATAATGTGCCAGGCAGAGTTGCCTTGGAAGGGGCTAGCTGCCGCTCACGACCAAATCACTGAGCGCAAATACAGTATAGCACAGAAAACAATAATATGCAGTCGTGATCGCTATCCCGATACCAGCAGTCTCCAGTTAGCCTGACAATAGAGTATACCGCCGGTGAATGCATTGGCATTGACAGCCTCACCATGATTCTCACTAGCAGCAAACCCATCCGCGACGACATCTCTTTACCTACTCCACTATCGAAACAATGTCACGGAGTAGTGTTATCAATTTGGCCAATGGGGACAACCTCTTCCGCCTTCAAAGGATGCTCGTTTAGCCACGCTTGTGCGCGCTTCTGTGCATTCTTGATGTCGTTTTTCTTCATTACCTTGGTAAGCGCCTCAAGTGAATTCTCTGCATATCCTTTCAAACCGCTATTCGTTGTGCGGGTGTTAGCTAGAAATATCCAGAAATATCCTTCATTTAGGTCCCGATTTACTCCTGTTCCATTGATATAGCGGACACCGAGATTGTACTGCGCTTTTGACTCACCCTGCTCAGCAGCTTTGAGCCACCATGTGGTGGCTTGAGTGTCATCCTTCGGCACACCTTTGCCGTTGTGATAGAGGAATCCCAACCCATATTGTGCTTCAGCCAATCCTTGTTCAGCAGCCTTGCGATACCAATCTGCAGCTTGGAGATAGTCCTGCGGAACGCCTACGCCATGTTCGTACATTACGCCAAGCTCACTCTGCGCGATCGCATCGCCTTGGTTGGCAGCTTTGCGGAATAATTCTATGGCTCGTGCCGTGTCCTTGGGTACAAATTCACCATTCAAATAACAGAGCCCTAGATTAAACTGCGCCCTTGCATTGCCTTGTTCCGTGGCTTTGCTGTACCAAGTAAAAGCCTGCGCATAATCCTGCATTTTGTCATACACTACGCCAAGTTCAACCTGTGCAATGATGTTGCCCTGTTCGGCCGACTTTTGTAGCCAGAGCGCAGCCTGCTTGTTGTCCTGTGGAACTCCGAGTGCGAATTCGTATTGTTTACCCAGTCCACACTGTGCGTCCGCATCTCCAGAGGCAGCTCTCTCCTGCAGGACCTTAAGTGCATTCTTGTCGTGCGCCATATGACATTGCTGTGCATCAATGTAATGTGTGAACGAAATGAAGTTGATTGCAATGATTGCAGGCAAGAATACATGCGGTACAGCAAGTCTAGCAGACATCGCCATCTCCAATCGGAATCGCACTCAGTATAACAGTGTGACTACCGTATTTTCCGCAATCGTAAATTGAATAGGCATGTTTTGTTTGTCGCCGATTCGAAACTACACCAATACCAACCCTGTGCCTAAGTCGATACCGAATGAGCTCGCTGAATGTGAACCGCCCGCAGCACGTAAAATACTCTTCAGAGAGAACGGACACACAGGTGCCCCATGAATGATTCGAAGAAGAAGTCCGGCATTAACCCTCGGGCGGAGGCACGGGAAACCCTCGATCCGTCGGATTGGGCTGCATTTCGCGCGCAGGCGCACATCATGCTGGACGATATGCTCGGCTATATCGAAAAAATACGCGAGCGGCCGGTGTGGCAGCCGATTCCGGAGGAGGCTCGTACGCGGTTTCGCTCCGCCGCGCCGCGGAAGGGCGAAGAGCTGGCCGAGGTTCATGCGGAGTTCATGCGGGATGTGCTGCCCTATGCCCTGGGCAATGTACATCCGGGCTTCATGGGCTGGGTGAATGGCGGGGGCACGCCGGTGGGCATGGTGGCGGAGATGCTGGCCGCGGGACTGAACGCGAATCTGGGAGGCCGCGATCATATCCCGGTCGAAGTGGAACGGCAGGTGAGCGAATGGGTGCGGGAGATTTTCGGATTCCCGTGCGGGGCGAGCGGGTTGTTTGTCACCGGAACGTCGATGGCGAACCTGATGGCCGTGGTGATTGCCCGGGACGTTACGCTGGGCGTTGAGGCGCGCGCGAGCGGAGTGGCCGCTGACACAAGGCGGCTGAGAGCATACGCATCGACGGCGGTGCATGGCTGCGTGGCCAAGGCCATGGACATCGCCGGGCTGGGCAGCGACGCGCTGCGGTTGATTCCCACCGACAGCCGCTACCGGATTGATCTCGCAGCGCTGGCGACGGCGATTGAGCAGGATCGCGCGGCGGGCTTTACGCCGTTTTTCGTGGTGGGAACCGCGGGAACGGTGGATACAGGAGCGATGGACGATCTGGCGGGGATCGCGGAGATTTGCCAGCGTGAGAAGCTCTGGTTCCATGTAGACGGCGCTTTTGGCGCGCTGGCCAGACTGGCTCCGGATCTTGCCGCGCGGCTGGATGGAATAGAGCGCGCCGATTCACTGGCCTTTGATTTTCACAAATGGGGACAAGCGCCCTACGACGCCGGTTTTCTCCTGGTGCGCGACGCGGAGGCGCACCAGCAGGCCTTCGCAATGCAAACGGCGTACCTGGCGCGCGCGGAGCGGGGACTGGCCGCGGGCTCTCCCTGGCTGTGCGACTTTGGACCGGATCTCTCGCGGGGATTTCGCGCGCTGAAGGTCTGGTTCACGCTGAAGGTTCTGGGGACGGAGCGGCTGGGAGCGGCCATCTCGCGCAGTTGCGCGCTGGCCCGGTACCTGGAGGAGCGCATCAATGCGGCGCCGGAGTTGGAATTGATGGCTCCGGTGGAGCTGAACATCGTCTGCTTCCGCTATCGCGCCGAGGACTCCGATAGGGTGAACGCGGAGATTGCCATCCGGTTGCAGGAGTCGGGCGTAGTGGCGCCGTCCACGACGCGGATCGGAGGCCGCATAGCGATTCGCGCGGCAATCGTGAATCACCGCACCAGCCGCGCGGAGATGAACGCGCTGGTGGAAGGCGCGCTGGCGCAGGGCCGCGCGCTGACAGCGCACCAGCCTCAGGCCGGGAGTGACGCTCGGTCTGGCTCTGTGTGATTTTTGTCCAGACTATAGCTCAAAGCTTTCACCGGAATTAGCTGATCGCACACTGCAACCGTTTGGTGCATTTACACTAATGAGGTGGAAGAAGTTCAGCCCAATCCGGATTCCCGGCCTGCGGGCTTCGCGCTGCGCTTTGTGGCGGCGGCGCTGATTGTGCGCGGCGGCGAGATTCTGATCGGCCAGCGCCGTCCGAATCAGCCGATGGCGCTGAAGTGGGAGTTTCCCGGCGGCAAGATCGAGCCCGGCGAGAGCCCGCAGCAGGCGCTGGCCCGCGAGCTCCACGAAGAGCTGGGCATCATGGCCACTATTGGCCCCCTGGTCACACACATTCGCCACAACTACCGCCATGGCGGCGCGGTGGATTTGCAGTTTTTTGCAGTGCGCGAGTTTTCCGGAGAGATTGTGAACCAAATCTATCACGAGTTTCGCTGGGTGCGGCTGGAAGAGCTCGCGGAGTACGAGTTCCTGGCCGCCGACCACGGACTGATTCGCGACCTGGCGGCGGGCAAGCTGCTATAGGCTAACGTCTGTCTTTAACTCCTTCAGTGCCCCGGTATCATTCCCCAGAGCATGATCAGCGTCATGGCGATGACGATGATGCTGGTGGCCCAGGCGATCACGTTCCATAGACGGGAGTTTTTGTGCTCGCCCATCAGGTCCTGGCGATTGATGAGCATCAGCATGAGAATGATGACCACCGGGAGCAGGACGCCATTGAGGACCTGCGAGAGGATGGCGAAGCTGATTAGTTGGGCGTCGGGAAGCAGGAGCACGGTCAGCGCGCCGCCGGCGATGAGCAGCGTATAGAGCCAGTAGAAGAAGGGCGCTTCGCGGAAGGTTTTATCCACTCCGGATTCGACGCCCAGGCCCTCGCAGACGGTGTAGGCGGTGGAGATGGGCAGAATCGATGCGGCGAAGATCGAGGCGTTGAAGAGGCCAAAGGCGAAAAGGATGAAGGCGTAGTCGCCGGCCAGGGGACGCATGGCCTCGGCCGCGTCCGCGGCTGTTTGGATGGCGCCCATGCCGTGGATAAAGAGCGTGGCGGCGCAGGCCACGATGATAAACCAGGCAACGATGTCGGTGAAGAGGCTGCCGACGATCACGTCGAGACGCGAGGCGGCGTAGTCTTTGACGCGAATGCCTTTTTCCACGATGGAAGATTGCAGGTAAAACTGCATCCACGGGGCGATGGTAGTTCCGACGACGCCAATGGCCATGTACATATAGGCCTTGTCGCTCCACACCGATTTGGCGGGCAGCAGGACCGTAGCCTTCAGCGCATCGTGCCAACTGGGCTGGGAGAGCACCCCGGCGAAGATGTAGCAGATATAGATAAAAGATGCGATGATGAAGATTTTTTCCGTGCTCTTGTAGCTGCCGCGCACCACCATGTACCAGACCAGCAGCGCACAAACAGGCACAGAGATGAACTTAGATACGTGAAAAAGGTGCATGGAGCCGGCGATGCCGATGAACTCGGTTACCACGTTGGTGTAGTTGACGACAACCAGCAGGACCATCAGAATGACAGTGAGGCGCAGGCCGAACTCCTCGCGGATGAGATCGCTCAAGCCCTTGCCGGTGACCACGCCCATGCGGGCGCACATCTCCTGCACCACGATGAGAGCGATGGTGATGGGAATGATGGTCCAGAGAAGGGTGTAGCCGTATTGCGCGCCGGCCTGGGAGTAGGTGAGGATGCCTCCGGAGTCGTTATCGACGTTGGCGGTAATGAATCCGGGGCCAAGAACGGCCAAAAACAGCAGTATCCGGGTTCGCCAACGCTTCAACATGTGGGCCGGTTCCTATTGTGGAGTCATAGAGGGTCTGTTCTCGCTGCCATTCTGACCATAACAGGCCGGGGCCGGGGACAGGAAACTGGCAGAGTGACGATGCGGAATGTTAAAAAACAGGGGTTGACAGATTTTTGTTATTCCGGTACATTGGTACTCATGTACCAGGAGGAATCCATGACTCAAGAACATCAAAATCGCGAACCCGTTGTTGTCGAGCGCGTCCAGACCGGCGTGCGGATGGAAAAGCGCCTGTTGAAGGTGCTCAAAGCCGTTGCCGAGCTGAAGGAGATGACGCTGGGCGACCTGCTGGAGGGAATCGTCCTGCACGCCTTTGAGGGCAAGCTGGTTCCCTTCTCTCCGCAAACGCTGAAGGAGATTGAGCAGTTCAAGGCTATCTACGGGATGACGCTGAAGGCCACTGACAGCCACAACCTGAAGGAGCGCAGAAAATAGCAGGCCCTCATCTCCCCCGGCAGCCCTCCTTGACAGAGGCATGGCTGTGAGACTACAACACGCTTTCAAGATTCGCATCCAGGAGGACTGGCCCATGCGCTCGAATAACCCTCATGAAGCTCTGCCGGCGCGGCGCAAGCTGCTCGGTTACGCCGTCTCAACAGCCGCGCTGCTTGGCCTGAACGCCGCCGGCGCGGCCGCCGCCCTGACCAAAACAGCGCCACCTGCCGCGCCGCGTACGGAACCGCCGCCCGCCGCGCCGGAGGAGATTTTGTCGCTGGCCCGGCTGCGCAACTACAAGACCCGGCGCAGTTCAAGCTGGGACCGCACCGGCGCCAATGCCGATTCGGTACCCGTGGACCCGGGGCAGACAGCAACGCTTCTGGACACCGCCGGCCCGGGGGTGGTCACGCATATCTGGTTCACCATCAACTCCCCGGATCCCATGCACCTGAAGAATCTTGTCCTGCGCGCATGGTGGGACGGGGAGGCTACGCCCTCGGTTGAGACGCCCATCGGCGACTTCTTCGGCCTGGGCCTGGGCGAGTATTTCATCTACCAGTCGGCGCTGACAGCCGTAGCCCCGGTGAAGGCGCTGAACGCCTACTTCCAGATGCCGTTTTCCAGCTCCGCCCGCCTCACCCTGAGCAATGAGGGCAAGGTGCGCACCAACAACCTCTACTTTGCCGTGGACTACGTGACACTCGCCAGCCTGCCTGCCGACGTGGGCCGCTTCCATGCGCAGTATCGCCAGGCCGCGCCCTGCAAGGGCTGGACGGACGACTGGAGGAGCAACGGCGACCCGCTAGTGAACAACCGCAGCAATCTGGACGGCAAAGACAACTACGTTTTCCTCGAAGCCAGCGGTCGCGGGCACTTTGTGGGCGTGACCCACGCCATCGAACAGAACCAGGATGGCTGGTTCGGCGAGGGCGACGATATGATCTTCATTGATGGAGATCCTCTGCCCACCATCAACGGCACGGGCACGGAGGACTACTACAACGGGGCCTGGGACTTCAACGGCCAGCCCTTCGCCAACCAGCACCAGGGCGCGCCCTGCATTGCGGACCCAGAGCGCATCGGCGGCCGTTACTGCCTCTACCGCTGGCACATCGAGAGCCCCATCACATTTGAAAAATCGATCCGCGTGACCATGGAGCATGGCCACGCCAACCACCGATCAGACAATTTCTACTCGACCGCTTTCTGGTACCAGGCGGAGCCGCATGCGGCCTTCCCTGCACTGCCGGCGCCGGCCGCGCGAGTGCCCAGGGTTTTTCGCGAGGGTAGCCCCGGAGCGGCTATGCCGGGAGACTAAGATAACGTTCCAGGCCGCGTAGCGCAGGCGTAGAGGTATCCCACCTTAACGCAAAGACAGAGACGCGCCGAGGGTGGAGTACCGGGATCGATCAGGCGGTGGCGTAAACCGGTTCTTCGTCGGTCACTGCCTCGGAGGTAAGGCTGAGCAGGGACGCGATCACGTCGGCGGCGCCGTAGGATGTCTGTCCGGGCGCGAGGAACTGCGCGACGGTATTCAGATCGTCGCCCACGGTGATCAGGGGCGGCTCCACGGAACCATTCTTGCGTACCTGCGCATGTCCGATGTTGGCCAGCAGAGCGTTGCAGAGGCACTTGCGTCCCACCGTCTCTTCGATTTTGCCGCCCTTGGCAACGTAATTCGCCACCGGCTCGGCGGAGCAGCGGTAGCCGATCTTGCCGTCCGGCAAGGCATAGGACTCGCGCAGCAAGCCGATATCACAGACCCGTGTTCGCGCTTCGGCCACTTCGGGATCGGAGTATGAGCCTTGCAACAGCGCTACCTTGAATGGAAACCCGGTGGGCGAGGCAAGCGGATCGGTGAAGACCTCGCCGGTGCCAGTGGTTGCCTGCTTAATAAGTTCACTCTTCAAATCGGGACGCAGGCCGGACTCCCGCGAAAAGGCAAATGCCGTGCCCACCTGGACGCCCGCGGCGCCCTGCTCGAGCGCATAACGCACGCTCTTCGCGTTGCCGTAACCGCCGGCCAGCCAGAAAGGCACACCCAGCGCGCGCAGTCCTGCAAGATCTACCTGGTCGCGTTCGCCATAAATCGGTTCGCCATTGGCGTTAAGCAGCAGTTTACCGCGCGGCGGCGCATTGTGTCCGCCCGCCGTGGGACCTTCGATGACCAGCCCGTCAACGCGGCCGCTGGCGCGGCGCAGCATGGTTGTGGCCAGCGTGTTGGAAGAGACGATGGCCAGAAACTTTGGCCGGTCGAGTTCGGGCAGCGGACCTTGCACGTAATCGGCGGGATCGAAGTTCATCGCCGTATCCTGATCCTGAGCAGCGCCGGTGACCGCAAGATGGTACTCAGCGGGGCGAAGGCCGGCCAGAGCATCCAGGACGCCGGGGATGTGCAGGGGAATGCCCGCTCCCATCAGCACATAGCCGACGCCGGCCAGCATGGCGCCAAAGATCGACGGAAGGTGCGGCATCTGCACCTTCTCCAGGAAATTGATGCCGACGGGATTCTTGTGGCCATCGCGAGCCAGATAGACCTCGACGAAGTTGCTCACAATGCACAGCTCGACTACCTTGCGCAGATCGCGTCGTTGGTGCATCGGCGGCAGCGGATAAGGCGCCAACGCGGCCTTGCCGCCGGGGATGTAGTACTCCTCCCAGATGCGCTGCGCCATCTCCGGAAAGGGGAAGGCATCGAGGCCGCGGCGCACATGTCCGCCGGGGTCGCCATCGGTAAGGCGGCGGACAAAGAGCGAATCGAGCGCTGTTCCTGAGACCACGCCGAGCTGACCAAGTTTGGAGACGACATTGGCGAGGCTCCAGTTCGAGACGCCCACACCCATTCCGCCCTGAATGATTTTTGGTAACTCCATCATGCTTGGATTGTTTCACAGATCGGAAAATTTCACTATCTTTTCTTCCAAACCGAACAATCCAAAGTGACAGAAGTGAGCAATATTGCACACAAAAGGCCTAATTTCGGCGCATATTGGCCGTGGCAGAGTGATAATTCGGAGTGGGGACGAGCTTATGAGGGGAGAATTCGGGCGGCCGATCGATGCCGTACGAAGCGATCGCGGAGACCGCCTGCCAGGGCCTGCTCACAGGCCCTAGTATGGTTGACCTTCAAAGGCCTCTTTGACGCCGGGATAATAGGCCAGGTAACAAAAGATCAGCGCATTCCAACCCCCAATCATAAAAACGGCCGCCAACGCCGGCCCAGAGATTGGAAGGGGTAATGGGACCACCATCAAGGCCGATAAGCCAATTGCGATTTGGACCACCGTCAGACCGGAAGCGAGCATGGTATACCAGCGCCACCACTTGTTCAGAGCCAACAGCATCCATCCTTGGGCCGCATAAAGCAATGCAGCCAGCACAAATAAAAACGGAAGACCTTGGGTAAATGCTGCCGGTGACCAATGGTGCATTTGGTAAGACGGCAGAAACATACGAATAAAACCCGGGAGCAGATCAACGATGACCGCTGGATGCGCGGCGGCGTATGAAGCCAGCTTCGATTCCGGATCTCCCCATGGAACCATGGCAAGAATCAAGGAAAACCCGGCCCAGGCAATCCTATACCAGCCGTATAAAGCAATCGGGAGTGGCCGTTTGCTCTTCGGTCTCGTCGATTTAGGCAGAAGCTCCGGGGGAATTTCATAGGGCGTCGGCGTAATTCCATACATCCGCGGCCTGGTGTTTTTCTGTTGCATAAATCATTTCCTCCCCACCATCTGCCCGCTTCACACGATGCCGCCACAGCCTGTCAGAATCCCAGCGAGCAGGAAATACGATGCAAAAATGTGGTTGTTGAACTTTGCAGGAAGCGTAACACAGATTATATGCCGCAGGGTTTATAGCTTGTCGCGCAGGAAGCTGATGACATGGTCGGCGTGGACGACGCCCACCATGCGGCCCTGCGTGTCGACCACGGCCAGGGCGTGCAGGTTGTACTTGTCGAAGAGTTCGGCCAGCTCGTCCTGGTTCAGGTTGACGGGACAGGAGAGAACGCGGGCTTCGGTCAGCCTGGAAAGGCGTGTCTCCGGCGTGGCCATAACAAGCCGGGCAAGAGGGATGGCTCCACGCAGCACACGGTGCTCATCGAGCAGATAGACTTCAGTGACGCTTTCCGGATCGCCATCAAAGGTACGCAATTCATCGACGGCCTGGGCCACGGTGGAATCCTTGCCCAGGGCAACAAAATCAGTGGTCATGCAGCCGGCGGCAGACTTCTCGTCGAATTCGAGCAGCTCCGAGACCTCCTGCCGCTCCTCGGGCTCCATCTCTTCGAGGATGGCGTCGGACTGATCTTCGGGCAGCTCGGCCAGCAGGTCGGCAGCGGCTCCGGGGTCCATCTCCTCGACAATGTCGGCGATTTTTTCTTCGTCGAGCTTTTCCAGGAGCGACTTTTGCAGCTTGGGCTCGACCTCTTCGAGTGTCTCGGCGGCCACATCTTCATCGAGCGAGGTGAAGATGACCTCGCGCTCGGCGGGAGCCAGGTCTTCAAGGATGTCGGCCAGATCGGAGGGGTGCATCTCGCCCAAACGCTCATACTCGATGCGCAGCTTGACGCGGCGGGCCGGATCGACCTCGATGACGTCAACAAACTCCCAGGGAATGCCGCGAAAGGCGAATTTGCGGGAGAGTTTTTCCAGCGTGGCGCGGGGCAATAATCCTTTAAAGACGCGGCGGAATGCGCCTCGCAAGCCCACCTCGACCTCGCAGACGCGCAGCAGGTGAGTCGCGCCCTGGCCCATCCACTCCAGATCGACGTCGTTGACGCGGACCACCTTGCGGCCGTGAATGTCGATGATCTGGCGGTCGATCAGATCCTGGCGCAGGTAGAGGTAGTTGCCCTGGTCCTCCAGCGGAACCATGGCGCCTGCCGAGCGCAACTCGAGCGTGCCGGCGGGCGTCTCCATCACATCCTGCGAGGGCACAATGCACAACCCGTCGCGGGTTTTGAGCACCAGGCCGGCCACCTTGCCGGCATCCTCGCCGGTGGCCACGGCGATGTCCTTGAGCCGCCCGCGCAGACGGCCCTGGGAATCGGTCACCGGGACGCCGAGCAGCGCAGTCAGGCTGATGCGGGTTGTGGTGCGGGAGCGCATGAAGTGAGTGTAACGCTTTGTGGGCGGCCTGCTGGCCACCCTACAAGCATAAATAGTGTAGGATGGGGGCATCCAAAGAGTCACGCCGGACCAACTTTGGATATGGTCGATTACACTTTATGGGGATTTTGGGAGCTAGAAAGATGCGCTCTTTTCTTAGCCTTAATCGCTACTCTACGGTTTCTCGCCAATTGATCATCGCCCTCCTTGTACTGTCGTTGATCGGCTTCGTCACCTCCTGCCATGGGAATAAAGCTGGAAACGAGTTTCGTATCGCAGCTGCGAAAGGTGACATTACAAAGGTCCAAACACTAATCAAAGGCGATCCCAACTTGGTTTTCACCAAGAACAAGGTTGGTGCAACTGCATTGCACTGGGCAGTCAAATATGGCCACAAGGACGTGGTGGAGTTGCTGCTGGCGAATAAGGCTGATATCAATGCCAAGACTGATACGGGAGCGACGCCTTTGCAATGGGCTGCTTTTGGTGACCACAAAGACATCATGGAGCTGCTTATATCCAATCATGCCGACGTCAATGTCCGTGATAAATACGGCAATACGCCATTACACTCGGCGGTTCTACAGGATCATAAGGACGTGGCCGAGTTGCTGCTGGCCAACGGAGCCGACGTAAACGCCATGGCCCACACAAGAATGACGCTTCTGCAATGGGCTTTGGGGTGGCTTCAGCCCGGCAATTCCGGAGCCAATGCCAAGACCATCAAGGGCACGACGCCTTTGCACCGGGCGGCGATTATGGACTATAAGGACATGGCGGAGTTGATGCTGGCAAAAGGGGCCGATGTCAATGCCAGGGACGACGGCGGTGAGGCGCCTTTGCACTGTGCGGCGTATAACGGCCACAAGGATGTGGCAGAATTGCTGCTGGCTAACAGGGCCGACGTCAATGCCAGAGACGATCATGGCTATACGCCTTTGAATTGGGCTGCGATTAAGGGCTACAATAACGTCGCGGAACTGCTGCTGGCGAACAAGGCCAACGTCAATGCCAAAGACGACAAGGGCGATACGCCTTTGCACTGGGCTGCAGATAAAGGCTACAAAGACGTGGCGGAGTTGCTGCTGGCCAACGGAGCCAACGTCGATGCCATGTCCAACAATGGCGCGACACCTTTGCACTGGGCAGTGGTAAAGGGCCATCAAGACGTAGCAGAACTTCTGCGCCAGAACGGCGGCCACGATATAGGCTCGAGTTTTTCCGATCGGGAGTGGAATTATCCGTAAGTGATTGTTCACGAGTAGAGCCAGTGGCCGGGCCATGGCAGCAGTGTTGAATCGATGCAAGATACAGCCGCGAACCTTCGAGTCTGATCAATAGAACGGCTTTCAGTCAACTCTTATTATGACGCCGGTGGCATCGTCTTGCTGAGGATGGTCGCCGGCGAAGCTCCGGGCGGCATGATAAATGCCATGCACGAGTTCGTTCGCTGAATCATGCCGATGGGCTAGCACGTATTCGAGAACTCCGCCGGTGCCAAACTCCACGCCTCCCGACGTTGCCATCTCCGTCGTGCCGTCCGTCAATAGAACCATGAGATGCTGTGAGGTCAAAGGTATTGTCAAGGTCACGAAATTGGAATCAGGAAACAGCCCCAGCGGCGGACCTGAGCTCTCCAGTACATGATCGATCTCGCCCGAGCCATTCATCAGAAAACCAGAGACGTGCCCGGCGCTTGCATAAGTCAAGCAGCCATTCGCTCCATCCAGGCAAACCAGCAACATGGTGACGAACCGGGAGTCCTCCAGGTCGGCAATCAGCATATGGTTGACGCGGCTCAGTATCTTCGCCAAATCCGCTTCGACCTGCGCGAAGGCGCGCACATAAGCGCGGGTCAGCGCCATGACCAGGGCAGAATCCAGGCCATGCCCGCTGACATCGCCAATGCCGATGCAAGTGCGTCCGTCCGGCATGGTGAAGACGTCCAGGTAATCGCCGCAAGCTTCCTTGGCGGGATAAATGGCGCTGGCGATATCAAATCCTGTGGCGCAGGTCATTGCTCCGGGGTAGAACCTCTGCTGAACGTTACGCGCCATTTGCAACTGAAGCTCCCGCTCCTGCTGTTCGCGGAGTGCCGTAACGTCCTTGCACACAGAAACAAAATGAGAGATGACGCCTTCGCTGTCTTTAATCGGGCTGATCGTCTGCTCCGCCCAGTACAGTTCACCGGACTTTTTGCGGTCCACAAGCGTTCCGTGGAAATCCTCCCCTTGCAGAATCTGACCCCAGAGCTGGTTGTAGAACGCCTTGTCGTGCAGGTTGGACTTCAAGATGCTCGGTGTCTTGCCGATAACTTCCATACGGCCGTAACCGGTATTGACCTCAAACGCTGGATTAACATACTCAATCGTTCCGTCGCGGTCAGTGATCACGACGCTATCGGCCGTCTGTTCCACTGCACGGGAAAGCAAGCTGATTATTTCCTGCGAACGGCGCTGTTCCGACGCAGCGCGCTTCTGCTCCGTCATATCACTGACCATGGCAAGCGCGCCTTCATAGCTCCCGTCTTCACCAATCATCGGCGAAGTGGTAACCAGCGCCCATAATGCATTCCCATCCTTCCGGCGATAGCGGGTTTCAATCTGTTCGCTGACGCCCTGGCGCCGGCGTTCGAACTGGGATTTCTTCTGCTCAATGTCCGATTCGAACATAAAATCAAACAGCGGCCTGCCCATCATCTCCTGAACGGTATACCCGAGCAGTTCCGCCATGCGGCTATTGACCAACGAGGTTTCTAAATCTGCATTCACCTTCCAGATGCCCTCGTAAGCGGTCTCAACGATGCCGCGATAATTCTTCTCGCTGTGCTCAAGCGCTTCGAGAATACTCTGCTTGCGAATGAGTTCCGCTCTTTCCGCGATTACGGCGGCCAGCACCACGCCCGATACAGAGGAGACAACGATAAATGCCTGGAGCAACATGGCGTTCTGCTCGACGTTGCCATAGATGACCAGCCCGAAGCCATGAGCGGTCCCCCACACGGCAATGGCGGAACTTAAAAAGCTCACGATCGCCGACCCCGCCACCTCGAACCGTATAGCTCCCCAGAGCACGAAAGGGAAAACGCCAAAGGCGAACACACCGGCATGCATGGATCCAAGCCGATGACCAAAGATCAGCATGGCGCTGAAAACAGTTCCGAGCAGCAGACACGCCAGTTCGACCCACCGCCGCTTTTCCAGGACCGTCATCAGCCCCCGGAAGGTCAGCACAAGCGGGGTCACGATCAACACGCCCGTGGCGTCGCCCCACCACCATTTCAGCCATCCCGGCATAAAACCAGGCCAGGCACTCCCGAGGGTGAGAGCCAAAACTACTGTGCCGATGGTCGCGCTGACCACGGTGCCGCAGACGGCGCCGCAAATACTGAGTCCAAGCACATCTCGAAGCCTAGTGAGAGAAGGCCTGAAATCGGGCATCTGCCGCAGGAGCCACGCGCCGCACAGCGGGCCAACCGTGCTGCCCAAAGCGGTTCCTGCCGCGGCAAGATGCGGAATGCCGGTATAGAAATTGACGATGAATGCAGCCGAAATAATTGCCGGCCAGATGCGATAGCCGTAGAGGAGTATGGCGGCTAACGCGACGCCTGCCGCCGGCCACACGGGGGAAATGGTTCCGCTCGTAAAAGGGACAGACAGCCCTATTTCGCCAGCCAGTAAACAAGCGGCGAAAACGCAGACCAGTTCCAAAATCCAGCGGAGCATGCTAGGACTCTGCAGGTGGTTCAGGCGCATTTCTGAGGTCGAATCAATACTGCGTGCGGCTGTCTTCAATACCCGCCTCTTGCTTGAACATCTGGTAACAGGATGCTGTGGAATGGCCTAAATGCCAGGATTATTCAACGTGGTCTTCCCGTGTGGAAGTAAACGAAAATGAAGGCGTGTGCTAAGGGCTGAGTAAGACCATGAGACACGACTCCATCTTTAGATTCAGCAAGCGGGAATTGGATTGAGCAAAATCGTGCGATTTCTCGTATCAAACTTGATGTGCATGTATTCCGTAGTTTAACGGGACGATAAATCGGCTATAACATATTATGTTTTCAATGATATAGGGTTTTTACTACCCATTCCAGGGTGCTGATGCATATGCGTCCTCGACAATTTGCTCGAGCTTATCCAAAGGGCACGATGATTGCGAATTCTCCTCTGAATATTTTTTAACCTGTCCGTGCTACCTTATCTTGACACAACACCTATTCAACCCTGAAACTGCGTCAAGGTCGCCGGGGTGCGCGGAGGGACGAATTTGTTCCGGATCGCTCCAGAAAGGACGAAGACTACTTGGTGAGCGAATCCAAGGCAGGACGGCTGAGTTTTCGGCTGAATTCGACGATGGAGAGCGTGGCCGCGGTGGAGGCGGCGGCGGAGAAACTGGCCGCCGAGGCCGGCCTGGACGAGGATGCGCGCTTCCACGTGACCATGGCGGCGCGCGAGGCGG